>ERZ1643250.482-NODE-482-length-42681-cov-26.808075_pt1 | contig 42681 bp, 43 predicted proteins | sample MGYA00579262_ERZ1643250 | MGnify/ENA primary metagenome ERZ1643250 (study PRJEB29033, sample SAMEA4952265) | chicken gut metagenome | biome: Broiler Chicken; feature: Gastrointestinal Tract; material: Caecum | place: Ireland | collected 2018 | study: Broiler...
TACTCTCAAGTGCCCATCGGAACTCACCTGTCTCCTTTTACTTAAACTTATTTAAATATTTTTTATTTCTTAATTTCTTTACACTCATAATATAGCACATTTATTTCAAAATTGAAAGCGATTACATAAAATAATTATTTTATATTTCCGCAATACTTTCAGTCATATTAAATAAACTCAATCTAATGAAAAACAAAAAGGCACCTAATGATTCCTTTTGCTATAATATTTTTTGGCGTTTGTGCCTTCCAATATCAAATCTTGCATTGGGAGGTGAACATATGCTAGATTTGTTTCTTCTTTTGTGGAGCTCGGTCTTAGCACCTCTTTTGGTGAATGCAGTTTCTTATGTCTTAAAGAAATTGTTTGATCAGCGGCTAGACAATGGTCATAGCAAAAGGCGTAAAAATGCTAGATTAGGCTTTAAAAGACATCACAAACGTCGCTAGCCTCAGCTAAAGCATTTAGCATATTTGATCTAAACTTTGGTGAAACAAAAAATCGTTACTCATTTGTCGACTTAGAGTAGCGATTTTTTTGTGTCTTAATCTCTCGCATATGCAAGATGTTTCTTCTTCTGTATTATTATACTACCATGATTTCTTATTTTTTTCTATAATTTAGTGGTATTTGTAAGTGTCTGCCTAAGTCACTCAAATAACTGCTGCCAGCCACTTGAGTTGTTAATGCACCGTGTTGAGTCCTGATTGCTTAAGATGAAAACCAGGAATCGAACAAGACATATTTTGTAGAAACGCCTAAGCTAATTGCTTGTCTGATTAGCTCTACAGTTACTTTATTCATTTACCTCCGAGCCTGGGCCCTTCTTTTTTCTCTTTCAGCTTTCTTTTCATCCCTAACTTTTTACGCTGAGGCTTCAACTCATAAATAGCTATTTCAACAGCAATAATGGCAGAAAAGCACCATTCAATCAATTTCCTAGCTAAGCTCCTATGCTCCTGCCCATTACAAGTTTCATCTTAGGAACAAAAAAGTGCAATGTAACAGATTATCCTTACAATCAAATTTTTCACCCTATCTAGCCTTTATTACCGATACAAAAAGACAATCTCAAGCAGTTGGACCATAAAAGATTGTCTTTGATAAAATATATACTTTTTATTATTTTTCACTTGCATTACTATCTTGCTTCAAAGATACTTTATCGCTCTTACTATTATAAGAAATCAACAGTGTTCTTTGATTTTTATCTCTTTTAATAGGAATACCAATTTTAAAATTGTGGGAATCATTATTTTTACATAAAACCTTTACAGACTTCCAAGGCCAGATTGATTTATAATTCACATAAATAACTGAGTCATTGACTTCTTTATCCTTTGTAGTTAAATATAAATTATTTCGATTAATATTTTTCACATCATGCATAGGCTTTACATTATCTTCATTTCTAGCTTTTAATATCATTGAAAAAAGCATTACCACAAGAAATCCAACTAAAATAAATAAACCCGTCACTATCTTATCAGGATTATTGGTATTATCTTGTATTAAAGTAATAGACACTGGTATGGCCATACCTATGGTTATACCAGATACAAAATCGGCAATTATTTTTACTACGTTATGATGCTTATAAAAAACAGCTGCAACTAACATCAAAACTAGTACTAATACTACAAGTAAAAGTAAAATGGCCGCATTAATAATTGTTATCATACTCTTTCCTGCTTACTCTTCTTTTTATTATCGTGCCAATTATAAATAATGTATTACCTTTACAAATAAGATAAATGAACATATCCTTATTCAATTTCATCGCAATATTTAAATGCTAATCTATTCTCTTTACATAAATTTTTATAAAGATCATCAGCATTAACAGAAACTTCATGTCCATATTCATCAAACATTTGTTTGATAGCATTTACTTTATCATGACAATCTGCAGTATTAAGACAATAAATTTCTAACTTTAAATCACCGTTTGCCAGATTTAGCTTTTGAAAAATTTCTTTGAAATAATCATAATCAGTCATACCTAATGAATGACCAAAAATTGTAACCTTATTAATATCAGGAGAGATTGTATAATTTAAGAAATCAAATTCATCTTCCTTAATTTGATCATCTCGCCTATTACCTTTAGTGAATTTACGAATAGGATCATTAACTGACAGAAATTCCTTTTTGTCTTGATCATAACAGCTAATACCAAATATAGGTCTAGGTAACTTAATAGCAATATTATTTACCTTATTCATGGCTATAGTTCTATACTTTACGCCCCATCTAGATAAGCCATGCACATTGTACCAGTTATTAATTTTCTTATTGTCTTCAAGTTGCTGATCAAATAATGGTGTAGCTGAATAATTAAAGCTTAACACATCTGCCTTGGAATCAATTAAATTAGTAACTTTATTGTTTACCTTATTAAGGTAATCATCTGAAATTTGATTAGCAATAAACTTACCAAAAGTTTCTTCAAAATGACGTAGCCCCTTAGTAATATCATCATCAGCGACTGCCTTATTAAAGGTATGTAGTACAAAAGCAATAAATTCAATTTTATCTCCATCAGAATCGAATTTATAGTTATTAAAATATTTATCTTTTAATTCTGTTGCCCTTTTTTGAATTTCCCAATTGGTATCAAAGCCTCTACTATTATGTTGATCATACATAATGCGTAAAACTTCCTGTAAAATCTGTTCCACACTGCTCCAAGACTTATCAGCCTTCATATAACGATTAGTCGCCATGAATAATAGGTCAAAGTAATTAACTTTAACCTCATAATTTTCGTCTGGATTTAAATTATCAGTAAACTTTTTAAACACTGGATTTAAGCCATATACCTTTAGATTTAATGCTGAGCCATGACTATTAGGCTTATGGGCCAGTAAAGTATCAATAATTTTATCAGTATCTACTTTTTCGAATCTTTCTTTAAAGAATTCATCGTATGTACTATTTAACCCACAAGCTAAATCGAAACCATTTCCTAAAATTACTAATTGTTTAACAGAGTCTTCTACCATATCTCTTATCTCTCCAATATAATTGCTAAAACTTTAAATTACTTTTGATAGCATCTATATCTATTCATAATTACTACTTAACTGGATTTATCGTAAACCAAGAGTCCAATTAATCTTATGAAGATGCAAAATTGCATGGGAGCACTTGTCAAAAAATGTTATCTAATATATGGCAATCACCACTCACACTAATTTATCAAGGATCTTTAATCCTATCGATCACGTTTTTACGTGATCTACCTTGTAACAAAAACGAACGGTTCGTAAAGAAGATGACAATCACGAAGTACGCAGAAGGACACTATTACGCGAAAGCAGAAAGCGGAGTGCTAACGGGGACAACGAAGGAAAGCAACATCGAACCAGACGAATACGGATTAGAGATCAAGAAAAGAAACGGGAAATGGGCGATAGAGCGGATCAAGGGCTTAGAAAGCATGAATAATAATGGAAACTAAGGCAGGAGAAAGAGCCTGCTTTTTTGTTTAGGGATGATAAAAAGAACGGCAAAGAAAAAAAGAGCATATCGGATAAGATATGACTCTAAATTACTTATTTGATTCTCTTGAAGTACTTGTTGAAGTTGATCAGGCTGACAATGCCTCTATTTATTGTTGTAGAGCCGCGCAGGTTATCACCATAAAACACTTTGGTATCATGATGAACAATACCTACCTCCTCATAATAAAGCGTTTTAATTTTTATCTTTGAAAATATTTTGTGAAAAATCAATAAATGGAACATGTTGTGTAGGGATATCTGAATTTTCAGTTAAACTTACAACTTGAGGACGAATATATGATAATAGCAAGCTAGGAGCATTAATCTTTAATAACGAATCAACTTCATTATCATTATAGGAATCTTTTTGCCAAACAAATTTAGATTTCATTGTTATTCTTAAATAGCATGCATCATTTTCAGTAAATTCCAAATCGTTAGCTGTGGCTAAAGTTAACATTACAACTGCTTGATTTTGATCACTATTAGCAGGATTTTTTTCTGGTTTTTCCACACTAGTATTCAAATTAAATTTTAAATTTTTTACAGAGCAAAAATCGCCTTTATATTCAGGATTTTCTATAAATATAGACTCTACCAATGTTGGTGGAATAAAACTAAAATTACTTTTATTTTTTTGTGTATCCATTATGCTGCTTTTCCTTTTTCATTTAACTTTAAAGATGTTTTCTTTCTGAAACCTGAACTAACAAATGTAGTAGAATTAGCGAAGATATCATTCTTCCTATTAAATTGCATATTTTTCTTTATTGTAGAGATTGATTCTTTAAGGGGATCAACGTTAGTTGGAGTAATATTCTTACTATCAAAGTTTTTATTATCTAAGGAGCTTTCAGAATTAGTAATATAATTATGTGTAATCGTATTACTATACGTTTTATTAATGCGTTTCTGTAATTCTTTCATCTCTTGATAAAATACTTCAGCTGAGTACTCAGTCCGAATCTGATTAAACTCTTTGTCACTAAGAGCATTAATCATTTTTTCTAATTCAGTAACTGAAGGTAATTCAAAACTCATAGTCTTTCCTCCTTAACTTCAATAATTTTTCTATAATTATCACTCAATACTTGCAAATCTCTAATTGCATAGATCACTTTACCTTTAATTGTTACATAAGGCTGTATATTCTTTTGAGTGTCATTTTCTTTGAAGTAAATACTATTATTAATTTTAGGATAATATCCTATAACTTTTACTACTGAAAATAAAGTTGCATTTCCAAAAGAATTCAAAACCTTCCAATAGGCGTTTATGATTGCCCCTTTATGCTTAGTCCCTATTTTTTTATCTAGCAACTTCATTCTTTGCATCGTAGATATACTTTCTTCAAAACTCCTTATTTCCGTGGGTTCTGTTAAATCTAGTACTTCATTTGCTGGGACACTTAAATATGTCCTTACAATATTATATTTTTGTTTTTGATTTTTTCTGTTTTTTTCTTTTAACCAATATTGTGCATTTCCTAAATTATCCCAAAAATATACCCCTTTTCCGGCCCAATCACCGTCCTCTAAAGATGGTGGTAGCGTTCCTCCCATAATAAAATTTTCATTGTTTTTTTGGGTATCAACATGAAATAGCGGTATTTGTATCTTCAATTCTTCCACATGATAACCTCATCATCCTAAGTATAATATACATTAGTTTATCTTTTTACACTATAGATTACAATATTTAAAGCTTTATATTTGTTGTAATTACATTGTAAATAATCATTTTCTATCCTCACAATACTTTCAAATTATATTAAATAAATTTAACCTGATAAAAAACGCTCTAAAGAAAAGTGTGCTAAAAAAGAACGGCAAAGAAAAAAAGAGCCAAGATTAGTTGACTCTAATTAACTTAGTCATCGCAATAAATAATGTCATGGCAGCTCTGAAACTTACTTGATACGCTTGAAGTACTTGTTAAAGTTGATCAGGCTGATGTCGCCACCTGCACCTTTATAGGCATCGGAATTTGATGCAGCTGTTGTGCCACATTGTTTACCACCATAAACTTTTTGCACATTGTAATTAGCACGCCAGTTGGATTTGTCATCATCAAGATGGATTCTAGTCCCTTTTTCGATAGCTTCACAAACTTGGGCATATTGATGATCCTTGTCGCCAAAACCGTTAGCTGTACCATCATCAGGGCCACCATAAGTGTTGGTTGTTTTAATGCATTTGTAAACTGCCTTAGTTGGCATTGGAGCAATGATATCAAATTCAGGGTGAGAATAGACATTTTCACGTGGAAACTTCCAAACTCTTAATGCTGTCCAAAAACCATTAATCTTTTTGTAGCCTAATACATATTGTCCACCATCAAGATAATCCTTAGGATCGTTATCATTGTTATAATTATACATTCTACCGTCAGGAGCTAAATTTGCGCATAAAAAAAAGCCATTATGATGAACCAAATCAATATCATTCTCACCATAATGACTTCTTAATTTATTAAACTTTGCAAATTTAGTAGAACAACTGTTGTAATACTTTTTAACTAATTTAGTTACTCGGTATCCTCTTATTTTAACAGGATGTCTGTAATTATCAGCTTTCGTCATTTTCTGTTCTTCGTTACCTGTAATTCTTTTATAAGTGTCGGATGCAAGTTGAGCTTTAACTTCACTTGACGTATACAGTGGCACATCTGAAATAGGCCCGAATAAGTGATAACCATAAGGCGTATCAAAGTCGGAATCGTGTACGCTGTGTTGCTTATTAGCTTGATCGTTTTGATCATTTAAGCCTTTGTTTAAACCGTAACCGACATCTAATCCCCAGTCATCTGCGTGAACAGTGTTGGTCTTCATTCCTACACCAAAAATGCCTGATAACAACAATACCAGACTTAACTTAGTCATTAATTTATTTGTCTTCATAGTAAAAATCCTCTCTAAATAATTTCTTAAATTTTATTTTTTTTACAAAGCTGCCAAGGTGAGGTCGAGGGAATTCTATCCATCTATATATATTTATTGTTTTGACTGAATTTATCATAATTAGAAAGACTAATTAAGTTTACTCTTATGCTAAATTACCCTCTTATGCCAAATTACATGGGAAACGTTATTTAAAAGAGAAAATATCGGCATTATTTTTTTGCCCTCTGAAAAACGAGCCTGCTTTTTTCTTAAAATAAACAGTGGATGTAGTTTAGGCTCATTTGTCTAAGTTATGTCTAACTTATTTTTTGTTCCTTGATAATAGAATATCCGGATACATTAAAAGAAAGGAAGCATAAAATATGCAAAAGCAACAAAGGTTCATTCCGAAGACTGCTCTGATTGTCAGTACAATTTTGCTAGCAGCTGGCGGAATTGCGACTACTAGCACGGCTTATGCTGGTTCATTTGAAGGCTTACCCAAAAGTCAAGCAATGAGCTGGTTCGCTAGTCCAAAGCAAAAAGAGCCAGGCCCAGGCATGAACCAAGGCTACTTAGTCTTTCACAATTCCAAAACTACGTATAAGGGCAAGGCAAAGAAAGCTGAAAATATCTTAAAAGCCAAACCATTTGGCCCAGTCCACTTCACTAAGAATAAGGACGGCAATACCACCAATCTTGTTTGGACAATCCCGTCTAGTGCAGAAACTGCTGGTGATCTAGCTGGTAGAATTGGCTGTTTCTATGAAAACGCGGCTTCATTTAGGCCCCACGGCAAGATGACTGCGCAACACTTAGACGCGGCAATGGTAGTAGTTGGCTGGAATCAAGCCCAAGATAAGGACTTTAACAGAATAAAGCAATACTACCTTGACAAGAACCACGGGACTTCGGAAAGCCACAATATTTATAATTATATTAGTAAACACTCAGCTCCCGTTCGAAATCAAGTTTGGTTTGACACTAATAGTATTGGTCTATCTGCTCAAGGCAAAGGCTCAATTTCTGTTGCCATTCAGTTCTACGATCATAAGACCCACAAACGTGTTTATCCTAAGTCTGCCTATACTTTAAAGGATATGGACGAAAGACAGCACTTTAGCGTGGGCAACTTAATCAAAGGCGGTTCAGCTGGCGACAGGGTTTACTACGGCTACGACGATTCCAAAAAGAAGAAGCGATACAAGTCACATACCTTGGTCAAATATGATAACGCGTATGGCTCTAGCCCAACCAACACAACTTTTGAGGGTGACCCTAAAGTCCAAGGCGATGACTATGTTCCTAAGGGTATTAGCGGCGATACTGTTTATACGCATGATCCACGTGGCTGGATTAAGTTCTTTGACAAGTGGAGCCAAGACGGACATCCGTTAGTAATCACATTCCACCACAACATGAACGGCTATCATACTACTTACGGCATGTATGAAAAACACCCTTATGTAGACAAAGGATTAAAGTATCTCGCAAATGAATTCAAATATTCAACTAATATTGGCAAGCGTGAACATCTTTATAATCCAGCATCCCTCAAGTCAACGGGCAAAGTTGATAAAAACGCCGGACTAGACTACTTTTCACTGGGCGGAACCGCTGATGAACCAGACCAACCAATCACGTTTACGGGCAAAATGGTCGGCACCAGCGAAAAAGGTAAATACTATTCCCACTTGGCACTAGCTGGCTCTAAAAACAAGAAGTTCTACTTTGATGTCTATGGCGATGTTGAGTGGCCGGGCATAAGGACTGGCGGTGTTACTGGAAGCACTGATAATATGAACTACCAAGGCTTGCCAGCATTCCAATTGCAGGACAAAGTCGATGAACAATTGACTGTCGGCAAACCTCAGGTCTATCAAACGGCTTCTAATACCAAGTACTACAGCAACGATAGTAAAAATGGCGATCAAGCCGGCAAATTAATGCTAGACTCTAATAAGCAAAGCTACGGCTACTTGGGACACGCTAAAAATGTAACCAGCTGGTTCGACATCCCTGATCCTAAAAAACTAAGCGATGGCAAACACCTTGTTATGGCTTCGGCTAAGAAAAACGTCTTAAAAGCCAGCAATACCGCTTTCTACAACCACGTCTATCACTTGATCATTCCAGTTACCGCGGATCACGTTAAATACAATCTAACTGATTTTAAGATGGCAAACAATTTGATCAAGAAAGGCACTACGCTTGACGTAAGCAAAGATAAAGTTGGTTCAACTCATGTTGACGATTCTGTCAAGGAATACGTTACTACCCAAACCAGCGGTACTGTGGCTCACGGAAGCTCAATCACAACCTACAAGACGGTTAAATCAGGCAAGTCAGAAAGCGGAACTAATTGGTATGAACGAAAGTTTTCTGCTGTCAAACATGCTACAATTCAAAACGTTGGTGGACTCAATGAACCGGTTAATGGTGCTATAGAAAATAGCAAAAACTGGAAACATACTCAACCAGCCAGCGTTACTATTTTACAAGTTCCAGAAAAATGGGATTCTGACACTAAAGCTGTAAAACATGCTTACGTAAAACCATATGGTTCAGACGATTTTGACTATGAACACCCTTGGGACGGTAAACTTATCTGGAGTGATTCATCCGACAATTATGACGGCGCTGGTTCTTTGGCCCCAGGACAGGATGTCGCTTACCGTGCTAAATTCCACTTTGACAAACTGATTACGCTAAAAGAGACCCGTAAAGAATTTCATAAAAAGTAGAGCAAACTAAAAGAACTTACCTCGATAGAATATCGGAATAAGTCCTTAGTCGCATAATATTAATAAAGTGTCCGAAAAATGCGGGTCACTACATAATTACTATTTTTTTACTTCTTCTCCAATAGTTTTAATTTTTAAAGGATCAATATCGTTAGGTTTATATATTAAAGCATCTTTAAATTTCAATACGATTTTATCTCGTTTAATATCTTTAAATGCATTGTCTAATTGAATATGAACTTCATAGTCCACACTACTATAGTTTTTTCCAGCAGGAAGAATCTTTTTAATCTTGGCTGAAGAATCACTAACGTACGTTCCATTCCCAGTAAAACTTTTATATATTTTCTTTGCTTTAACAAAATCTGGATTGCTTTTTCCTCCAATATAATCATCAGCTTTTGGATCAACTAATGCACTTCTTGCAGCACTTTCCGCTTCCTTTTCGGTAGCCAGTCCCTGCCATTGTGGAGTAACATAGTATTTTCCATGAATCTTATAAACTGCCTTGCTATCATTTTTACTTATATAAATACTATATTTTGGATAAAAAATTGAAGATTTTTCAACCGCAATATCAAGCGCAGTACCTAGATCATTAACATCAATCGATTTCAATTTCTTGTCTTTATAAGAGGTAGTAACATATAGAGTCATATTCTTAGAAATTGGATACTCATTAAACTTAAGATAACCTTTTTCATCTAATTTACCAGCAAATTTATCATTAATGTAAACTTTACCATTAGGTACACTTGCAACTGTAAATGTTTTAGTTGCAATATTCATATTAATTTGTTTATTCGACCAAACATTGACTGTTGAGGCTGCTGATAAGTTACGTCCTGATACTTTACTATTAACCAATAGCTGATATTTACCCGGTAGAATTGGTCCGATCTTTTTGGAATATGAATTAGAGTTTTTACTTAAATTGCCTACTTTTTTATGATTTAGGCTTAATGTTGTATTAGGATGATTAGTGTTAACCGTTGGCATATAAGTATGAAATTTAAGCATGTATTTAGGGAAAAACAATAAATAATGACCAACTTTAACAAGTTGAGTATTTTCCGATTTTTCTGCCCCATTCTTAAAATCTCTCTTCATCGATTTAACCACTTGCTTATGATCTCGATAATAGGCTTGAAGTGGTTTAACTGTATCAGAATTTACTGTTACTTTTACATTGTCAGTAGTAAGATATTGAGCAACATTAGCCTTAGAATCAGTTAAACTTGATATAATCTGATCGATCTGTTTATCTTCGCTGAAATGATTACTTCCCCATGCATAAAAGCCAATGAACACTATTATTAAAAAGCCGATTATTGAGAACAAAATCTTCTTTTGCTTATTTAAATAATTCTTCTTAGATATAAATCTTTTGTTAGTTTGCTTTTCTGGCTGACTTAATTTTTGACCACAATTTGGGCAGAATTCAATATTTAAATCTACCTGTTTGCCACAATTTGGACAGATTTTCATCTATAAATATATCTCCTTTTAAATAATTCTCACTTTTCATTAACTATAAAATTATTACTTATATTTACCGTTTCTTTTATCTTTATTCTTATTTGCATAAATATTATTGATAAAGAACTAAAGTATTTCATATTATGCTTATCTACACAGTTGCCTCTTAGCTACATATCAAGTAAATTGTAAATATGAATACTACTAGCGTTTTTATTTGTTCTAATATAAGGTAATTGTTGTTGAATTTTCTTATTAATAAACGAGGTATTTGCATGAAAAAATTACTATTATTTTTCAGTTCATTTTTTGCTGTATTTTTACTATTTTCTAGCAATAATGTTAATGCAGCTACATACGGTAGAGGTTCAAAAGTTACAGTTCCAAAGTCATATCGCGGGACGTGGTATAGTCATGATAGCGGATTGCCATCCAAAATAACTTTTACTGCTCACACGCTTAACGAGAAAACGATTTATCGTCAAAACGCTAAAGTTGCAGAAAAATTATTTGTTGACGTCATGCTTTCACACAAAAAAGCTAAACAAATTAGTAAGGCTACTAAAAACTGGAATGCCGGTTCATTCAGCACATTCAAAGGAAAGCAATATCTTGAAGTAGACTCATGGGTCACCTTTGAATCATGGCATTTATATCGCCCAGTTACAGTAACAATTGATGGCAAAAAGACCAAAATCTTAGCTTACACCACACGTTACAACGGTGGAAATTACTATCGTACTAATGCCTTAGCTAAAAAGATGAAAAATCACAAATTTAATGGAATTAAGTACTATTAGAATAAAAGCATCTGGTAAATAACTAATATACAGATTAAATATATAAACGCAATCATTTCTCTGTTTTAGAGTTTGGATTGCGTTTTATTTTGTGGCGATTTAATAATATCAAGCTAGAGCTAAATATATACAAAAAGAAATATAATAGGCGATGCGGTTACATTACCATAACGGCTATAAATCCATAATCCGTTAACCTGGCAAGAGTATGCAAGACAAAACAAAGACTTATGTTCAAAAGGCTATGAAGCAATATATTTCTTCATAGCCTAACTGTTGCACTTAATTTGACAATTCAGACATTAAAAATAGACAATTTCTTTGCAATTTTCTTCACCGCGGTCTGATCCTTTACTTCACCAATTTTTGCAACTGAAACAGTCATAAACGGAGTAAAATGCTTATTCTTACTGTCTTTATCATATATAATGGTATAGCAATATACCTTACTGCCATCATCGCTGATAAAGTATTCAATACAGGGCATCCCCATTTCACCTGGATCAAGAGCATACCGTACCCCAGTGCCGATTTCTGAGTGCGTTTTTTGCATTAGTTGTCTAGTCTTATTTGAAGTATCAATACCGAAAGGAATATTCTTAGACAGACTTTCAACATATTTAAGAGCCTCTCTGCATGAACTATTTTTCTTAGAAGTTAAATACAAAATACCGCTTGCTACCTGCTTGGGATTTAGCTCGGTTATCGTAGTAATATCCGATTTTTTATTTTCTTTAGGTTGACTACTTGTATCATCTGTTTCATCTTCATCATTATCTGAATTGTCAGTTGAATCCGAGACATCACTATCTGCTACTTTCATTTTCCTTGCCAGCTGATCAATAGTTTCTTTTTCATTCGACGTCGCATAATACTTTTTGATCAACTTATTTAGTGACAGAATTTCTGTGATCATTTTTGCACTGGCTGCATTTGGCGCATCCTCTACATCCAGCCTTTTAACAATTACCTTATTGCCTGACAATCTATAGAAAAATTCTGATGCACCATCTAAACCAAGGTGAATCCAATAGTATCCCTTCAGTTTACCGTCAGAGTTATATCCCCATACATCATTGTCTTTATTTCTTGCCTTAGCATCAATTTGAAATTTAACACTCTTCAAGTCTAAGTAATTAGCCCCAACCAATACTCCTAGCTGTTTAACTCCTATAGTTTGGGCCGTTGATTGACGAGCGCTAATTTTATTTGCTCGATCTAGTAAGTGATTCTGTTTGACCTCATGATAAGCCTTAGATACATTAACTGTACCTAAATTCTTTTTGCCATCACTCAGAATAAAGTCTGACTGACTATTTTTACCATGAGCTTCAATTGTATAGGCAACTTTATCATTAATTACATATAAGCTATTTCCCTTAGTCGCTTCAAGCTCTATTCCATTAATCTCGTAGTGTTTTCTTTTAGCTATCGAGACATTTCCTTTAAACGCCTGTCTATAAACTTGCTTCCAAGCCTCGTTCTGAGGGTAATGCACATGAGCATATGTAATTGCTAATCCGGCTAATTTATCCTTAGGAATACTATTTAGTTCTGCTTCTTGTCTGAAGTAGTTTCCCACTGCCAATCCTGTCCCAGCAATAAGTAATACTATTATCGCAATTACAATTGGTAGTGTCTTTATTCGTTTATGTTTCTTAAGACGATTTGAATTTACGCGCTTTCTAGTAAGACCCAATTGTTCAGCGGTGGATATATTAGCAGATTTAACAGGTTTTACGACCGGCTTTTTAGAAGCTTGATTATTTATTGTTTTTTTAGGAGCAAACTTTCCAGATACTAAATTTGCACCACAGTATGGGCAAAAATTAGAACCAGAATCAATTTTTTTACCACAATTAGGACAAAAGTTATTCACCTTTTCCACCCTTACTTCTTATAAAAATCTATTGCATGTTTCTTGTTATACTCAAGTCCTTGCAGAATTTTAGTTAAATCAGCTCTATATGGACCATACTTACGTTCCAATTCTTGTTTAGTAAGATGTAATTTCCCTGATATTACACCAGCACTTATATTGGTTCCCGTAATATTATTACCGTTAAAAGTAAAATCAGTATATTGGGATGTGGAAGGATTATATGCTGCTCCATATTTTCCATTATTTTTATATAATCCTGAAAGATACCCATCATTAGTGACATGAATTCCTTTAGCTATTTGGTTTTCAACATGTTCAATTTTTTCTTTAGGTGTATTACCATGGCGGTTAGCTTCAAGAAAACCAGCCACTACATATTCTTGTAAAGAAAATTTATCAACATGATGATTGTTATCAGATTGACTGCCAATTTTTTTAGTCATTGCTTGAATTTGACTCATATGATCAACATATTCATCTTTTAGCTTAGACTTATCAACTGTAGTAGTACCGTCCCCAGTAATTGTAATATTGTCAGAAGATACAGATCCATCTACACTACCAAACTTATTACTAAAACTGTATTTATTATCAGCGTCCTTAGTGCAGGTTAAATCATCATTATCTAAATCGTTTTCGACAGCATTTACCATTTCTGCAGTACTATGCACATTTTCACTTTGCTCGTAATTTTTCCGAGCATAAGCCATATAGCCCATCAAAATCCACTCATCATTCGAATAATCATTTCAGCCCTTTCATCACTTCCAAAGCATCTTCAATCTTGGCTTTCATCAATTTATCTTGATTATAAGCGGCCTCATAATACTTGCCCACCATTTTAGGAAAATATGTACTATTTACCGCTGGAAATTTATCTAATAAATCAATCATCTTTCTAACAAGGCCATCTTCACCAGAACTATATGCTAGCTTCAGATTGGTCATTGCAATCTTGGCCGCTAATTCTAAACTAATGTAGTTCTCTTTTTCATAATCATGTTTTAGAAATTGAGCCACTGCCATCTCAGCTAATGACTGTAAATAAGTTGGTAAATATACCTGCAAACAAACCCATAAATTCCATAAATCATAGTCCGACCAATGATCGACATTAGAAAGATATGATTTAAGATCACTAGAGATTTCCACCTTTTTACCAGTAGTTAAATAATCTAGCATCCCTTCAGCAATTTTCTTTAAGATTACATAATTCAATTGTGGATCGTTTTTGATTTCTTCTAACTTTTCCAGATCTTTATTATTAAATACTTTCAACGCTCGCCTTTGATAAACCTCAATTTTAGGCTGAATATCACCAAATTCTGATAGAAAGTCTACAACTGAAACATTATGTTTCTGCAAAAGCCCAATTAAATCAGTAGCTGAGATACTAGATTCACCTCTTTCAACTCTAGAGTAATATGATGGATCAATAACTCCATCTGCCATCTTTGCTTTACTTAAACCTAACTTTTTCCTTACTACTAATAACTTCTCATTAATTTTCATTTCAAATACCTAATCCTTATCAAGATTTTTTAACTATTTTTTCAATCCTCTGACGCAATGATATTTAAAATGAAAAATATTGTCCGTGAATCTTCCTAAACGACTAAAAAAATACCTTGTCATAAATCATGACAAGGTAACCATTTCAATCGAAAGAAGGTAAAGTACTATTAATATTCTTGAAACCAATAATTCTTAAGTAATCCAAAATTTTGATAGCGCTTGGAATATCACCATTAATAATGCAGTAATAATAGCTTGATATCGAACGCGTTAAGCTAAGTTTATTATCTTCAATTTTACTTAAATAAGAAAATGCTTTTTCAGCTGCTTGAGGTTTATCTAAGCAATAAATCCTATCTAGATAAAACAACATTAAATTTTCAATTGATGCTCTTAAAGAATTTTTTTCTAACTTAGATTTAGGAAATTCAGTGTAGATTGCATTAATTAAATTTTTGACGTCTTCCCAATCCAAGAGAGGCATTAATAATGCAAACAAAAAAATCTTTTCTTCATTCCATTTGGTTAAATGTAACAACTTATCAATCAACTTTGTTGCTAGCTGATTCTTAGTCAATTTTCGTTTTAATGCTGCTATAGCCAGATCAATCTCATCGCTAATTTCACTATTCTCAGCTTTATCCTTAAGCCGAAGCAACCCATCAATATCTCGATTGTAGAACAAATATCTTAATCTATTTTGATAATTATTCTGATCATAAATCTGAAAAAAGTCATACAAAGAAATCTGATTAACTTTTAACATTTTTAGTAAGCGGTACATGCCCATCCCAGTTTTACCTTTTTCTACTCGAGAATAGGTTGATTGATCTAATATTCCCTGAACTATTTGTTGCTGAGTCATCCCCATTAAAATACGATGTTTTTTCAGTTGCTTATCTATATTTAAAGTCTTCTTACTCATTTTTGCCTATTCCTCAATCGGCAGAGTATCTGCCACATTACTTACTACACCTGCTTCTGTAAAGATTTCTATCATAGTAGCTGCTTTTTGATAATCTTTATTAAACAAAGCACGATAATAAACTGCCAATATTTTGTGATAAGCAATATGCGGTTCAGCCGGTAATTGCAATACTGTGTTAATTGCCAGATCAATATACTTTTTCTCACCATTTTTATGGTAACAGCAATTTAAAAAATTAATACACAGCAGTGCTATATAAGTAACAGACATCACGTCAATTTCAGGATTTTTATTATATGCTTTTACTGCTAAATCAAATAAGCGACTTGCATCTTTAATATCTAGCAAAACGCATGCTTGACTAAGGTAGTAAAACATTTCTCTATCCATCTTGTCTTCGAGCACGACTTGCCTGGCTTTTCTTTTTATTTCAGGGTCAATATCTTTATTTGAATGTGTAATCCAGGCTCGAGCCATCTCTAATTGGAATTTGAGTCTAGCGGGCCACCCCTCCGAATATTTCTTGTTAAGCTGAGCTTCTACCTTATTTAATTCATTAAGATCTTTTTTACTTTGCGCAAATTCAATCTTAGTAAAATCGCCCAATAAATTATTATTCTTTTTTCTATATGACATCTTCATAAAGAAAGAAACTGGATCTAAATGATGTTTAATCAAAATTTTAAATAATGCATCCGCGCTAATGTCATGAACACCACGTTCCACCTTTGAATAATATGATTCAGAGACAATCCCCGCTGCCATTTCCGTTTGTGTTAGCCCCGCATGCAAACGCATGGATTTTAACGTTTCTCCAATATTCATAAGAAACCTCCCAAGACTTTTTCGTTTCCACTCATAACTATGTTTTTCCCATTAAAAAACTCGCCCATTTATTATAGACGAGAATTTTTAATTTAGTTTAATTTTTTAAATTTATTTTTCAGCCTTATAACGTGATTCACCATTCAAGTAAGTTTCACTCAAAGTTAAATCTGGATTCAAAATCAAGAAGTCGGCATCCTTATCTGGTGCGATTGTACCGCAATTGTCCAAGATATGGGCACTCTTAGCAGGAACATAACTAGCCATCATCACTGCCTTTTCTGGAGTAACGATGTTCCAGTCAACCACGTTCTTAACTGCTTGCTTCAATTGCAAGATAGATCCAGCCAAATTGTCGCCGTCCTTAAGACGAGCCATGCCATCTTTTACATAGACTGGCAATTCACCCAACATGTAGTCGCCATCTGGCATCATGCCAGCTTCCATACAATCAGTGATCAAGGCAATGTGTTCTGGACCAACGGCATTAATCAAAGTCTTAGCCATACATGGTTGCACATGGTGGCCATCACAGATTAATTCATCGGTCACATTATTAAGTGCCATTGCCGCATTAGAAATTGATGGCGTATGGTGGCTTGGATCAGGCATCCCGTTAAAGGTATGAGTAAACATGGTTGCACCTGCTTCAATGCCTGCGACCGCTTCTTCAAAACTAGCGCTTGAGTGACCCAAAACAACTACTATGCCTTCTTTAACAGCTTCACGAATAAATTCTTTGGAACCTTTTCTTTCAGGAGCCATTGAGATCTTCTTCAGCATCCCGTTAGAAGCGTCCAGCCACTTGTTAAATTCATTAATATCGGGATCCATCATGTACTTAGGATTTTCAGCTCCAGCATGTTCTTCCGTGAAGAATGGTCCTTCAAAGTGAATCCCTTGAATCTTTGCCCCTTCTTCTTGTCCTTGATGGTCCGCAAACATCTTACAAATTCTAGTTAAGGTATCGCTTGCAGCAGTGATCGTTGTTGGCATCCATGAAGTAACCCCCGCACTAAGCAAGCCCTTAGAGATCTTATTGATGCCTTCCCAGTCACTCTTCATTACATCTTCTCGCAATGAGCCGTGAATGTGGGTGTCAACTAATCCTGGTGCAACCCATTTGCCAGCATAATCGACAATCTCACCTTCTGGCTTTTTGCTTTCTGGATAGAAAAAGCCAAACTTGCCATTATCTTGAACTTCAAGATAGCCGCCGTTTTCTGTTCTGTTTTCTAAGAAAAATTTATCTGCATGAATGTAATAAGTCATAAATATCTTCTTTCTTTATATGTCTAAATCGTAATTGTTAATTTAATTATATCTAACAAAATTGGTAAATACCAGTTTTAGTACAATTGCTTAAGAAGTTTTTTGATTTTTAGTTATAATATAAGGTAGCAAGTTTAAATAGGAAGAATAAATATGACACAAAACCAAATAGAAAGACATCAACTAGGCCAACTTATCGGTGCCAACAAACGTGATCATTATTATGAACTTCACTACTCCACCGGCGATATTGCTCGTCTTTATATTTTAGCTGACGGGATCTTCAGATATTTTCTCGATCCAGCTAAGAAGTTTGACGAGAATCACTCATCTTTTGTTGACCTGTCTCAATTCAACAATGACTATTTTGAAAAATCACAGCCTAAGGCAACCAGCGATTCCTTAATCATTAAGTCTGGCAATTATCAACTTATTTTCCAACAAAAGCCAGCCGTAATGAGCATCTTTGACGAGACGCTGCACCGCAATCGTTTGGTTCAGCTGAGTCCACTTGAATTAGGCAATGATCAAACTACCGAAATTTTGAAGCAACACAAGAATGAATTTTACTTTGGTGGCGGGATGCAGAACGGCTACTTCAGTCATAAAGGTGAAATCATTTCAATCAAGCGCGACAAGATTACCGGTAAAGGCGGCGTTTTGACCCAAGTGCCATTCTTCTGGGCTAACTCCGGCTTTGGTGAATTGCGCAATACTGAGAGTGCTGGCAATTATGACTTTGGTAAAAGCAATCCGGATGCCACTATCTTGAAGCACGACACCAACATGTTTGATACCTTTTATCTATTAGGTAATTCACCCAAAAATATTTTGGCAAAGTATTACATGTTAACGGGTAAGCCACTGATGCCACCTAAATATGCACTAGGATTAGGTCATGTTGGCAACTTTTTAACTACCTTATGGCAACCTGGTGAAGCTAAGGAACGTAATGCTGTCATGTTTGAAGACGGTAATTATTACACCAGAACTAACAAGCCAGAAGATGCTAGTGGCAAAGGTTCCTTGAACGGCGAAGAAGAATATCAATTCTCAGCACGGGCAATGGTTGATCGCTACCAGAAGCAGCATTTTAAATTAAGTTGGATCGTGCCTAACTATGATGTGCAAGAAATCAACGAAGAAGCCATGGCTAGCTTCAGTGAATACGCCGCTATACATGACGTTAGCGCTGGTCTTTGGAGTCAAAACAACACACCGAAGGCTTCACCTGATACCACCTTTATTCAAACGGACACAACCGATCCAAAAGTATTGAAAAATGATGCGCTAATTTTACGCAACAATTTGAAGCGTAAGCGGCCGTTGATTTTCTCTAATACTGGTATTGCTGGTAGTCAAAATAGAACAATGCTAGCCTTTGGTGACATTGGCGGCAACTGGGAAAACATTCCAACGCAAGTAGCTGGCTTTTTGGGAGCTAGCCTTTCTGGTCAGCCTTTAGTTGGTAGCGCCGTTGACGGTACCGCTGGCGGTGGTAATGCTCAAATTGCCATTCGTGATTTTGAATGGAAGGCATTTACCCCAATCCTGTTCAACTTAGACGATCAAGGTAAATTTAGTAAGACCCCATTTGCTTACAATAGTAAGATGACGCAAATTAATCGAGCCTATTTAAAACTACGTGAGCAATTGCAGACTTACTTATATACCCTAATCTACCGCGCTCAAGTCGGTGAGCCAATCTTGCGGCCATTATTCTTGGAATTTCCACATGAACAAGTCAACTACACCCCACAGGTGGGCCATGAATTTATGTTAGGGCCTAACTTGTTGATTTCGCCAATTGTTAACGGTCGCGAAGATGGTAATGGCAATTCAAGAAAAGACAACCTTTACTTGCCTAACCACAGAACAATGTGGGTTGACTTATTTGATGGCAAAAAGTACTTGGGCGGACGCGTTTATAATAAGCAGTCTTACCCATCCTGGCATTTACCAGTATTTGTACGAGGCGGCGCTATTTTTGACCTCGGCGAACGCAACTATGTCCTCTACCCTCAAGGCAAGAGTAAAATGGTTACTTACGATGATAACGGCTATAACGACTATTCAAGAAACCATGTAGCTACACAAATCACGAGTGATTTAGAAGCAAGCAAATTGACGATCACCATCGACCCAACTCAAGGCGATTTCAATACTTTCCAAACGGAAAACACCACCAACTTGAACATCATGTGTGACGGTTATCCTGATGGTTTGACTGTTAAAATCAACGACAAGGAAATCCCGATGCAGGAGTACGGTACCGTTGATACCTTCGCCCATGCTAAGGAAGGCTTCTTCTTTAACACAAATTACAGCTGGATGCCTGAGTTTGATCAATACCAAGAAAAGAAACAAACTGCTTTACAAATTAAGCTGGCTAAACGCGACATTACCGATTCTAAGATTGAGATTACGATCAGAAACTTCAGATATGGCAATGAAACTTTGGTTCACGCTATTACGGATTCATTGTTGCGTTCACCAAAACAACCAATGGTTGATCCAGACAAGATTAGCTCTCATTCATTAACAGTAGTTTGGCCGCAATTAACCGACCAAGTTCAAATCGAAGTTAACGGCATTTTACATGATGGCATTGATGGTAATTCATTTACTTTCCATGAACTAGTGCCAAATACCCGCTACACCCTGCGTTTGCGTTATGTAGCTGGCAACAAAGTTTCAGAATGGTCAGATCCGTTTGGCGCAATTACCAAGCCTGATCCGATGAATTATGCAATCAGCGGTATTCGCACTACTAGTAGTTTAGCTAGTCCTAAGGATCACCCAATTGATTATTTGACTGATCTAAAATTAGCCAGTGAATGGGAAACTATTGATGGTGTTAGTGAAGACAAGCCACTTGAATTAACCTTTACGTTTAATCATTTGGAACACTTAAGTCGGATGGTTTGGGTACCTAGAAAGATCGATCATCAAGGAGATCCCGTTGAAGTTAGCGTTGAGCTTTCAAATGATGGTGTTAACTTTAAGCCATACGGCGATCACTTGACTTGGAAGTCTGATAGCAAGAATAAGGTTGTTGGCTTAAGAAATGTCGATGCCAAAGCTATTAGATTAAAGGTTTACAAGTCATCTGGACCATTTGTAGCTGCTAAGGAAGTTATTTTCTTTAGAGATAAAAAGTAAATGATTCTAATAAAAAAGAGTTCTCGTGCGAGAACTCTTTTTACTTATCTTATTTTCCACTTTTCTTCATGCGATGCTTCTTAATCAATGACGAAATCCATCCGCTAAGAAAAAATAGAGAAATCAGCACAAATTGTGCATCAATCGAATAAGCAAATAGCTTAAAGCTAAGAACCAGCGTAATGATTAGCCACACGCAGTACACCGCTTCAAAAGGCATAATCATTCGGTCAATTTTTCTATTCTTGACGATAGTGTGATAGATATTGTCATTAGGGTTAGAAGATTTTTTATGCTTCACATCATTCGCCCCACTCACTCTTTAGCCATTCCATTGCCAAGTTGAACCAGTGCGCCGCGTGCGGATTATCCTGCCAATCTTGACCCTTAGTTTCCACATTGTGACGAGCCAATGAAAAGCCGTGGTAACCGTGGTTAAACAAATGAGCTTCTGCTGAAACCTTATTCTTATTCAAAGCACCAATATATTCAATCGAATTTCCGATCAAAACCACCGGATCATCCCATGCCTGGAAAATAAATGTATCGGGCGTTTCACGTGTAACACCTAATGCACTATCCAAAATATCTTCCTCTACAGGCATTTTTGCTTTTTGATCTTCTGGAATCGGAAAACCAATCTTTTTAATATCAATCAGCGGATAGCCTAAGATTGTCTTATTAGGTAAAACATCAGTCTTATCAAAATCATACTTTGTCTGATAATTTTTATTTAAAGCCATATTATTGGCTACACTGACCACATGACCACCAGCAGAAAAACCAACCGTTAAAATCTTATCTTTATCCAACTGATACTCATCAGCGTGGTCTCTGAAATATTTCACAGTACTTAGAACATCTAACCCAGCATCAGGGTAAATTTTGTCTGGATCTTGCACTAAGTTATATTCCATCACAACACTGTTAAAGCCCTGATTATTGAATGCTAATGCTATTGGTTCGCCTTCTCTTTTTGATAAGTGATTAAAACTGCCACCTGGTACTACAATAGCTAGCGGGCGCTTTTGCTCAACCAATTCAGGATTAGGCTCTAGCGCATATGTATGAACTTGATATTCACGATTATTAAAGTTAGTCAGCGTCAGATTTTCTACTCTCATGTTTTGGTCCCTTCTTACTCATTCCTCTTGATAGCATAAATGATGATAGTGGCACTGTTAATATAACCCCAATCAAAGAATACATGATAATTAACGCTTCATTTACAAAAAGTTTTTCATTTAAAACTTCACCAATCGTGTAATGCAAGCGGAAATACCATAAGAATAATGATAAAAAACTACCGAACATCCCAAATAAAATCGTGTTCATTGCTGTACCCAAAACATCATTACCAATAGCCGTACCAGAAGCCATCAACTCTTCTTCACCGATAGCAGGGTTATGCTTCTTGATTTCTAGCAAGCCCGAACTCATTGCTACCGCGGCTTCCGCGATTGCACCCAAAGTTGAGAAAATCGCCACTGTCACGGCAATCATCGGATAACTCAAGCCCGGCATCTGCGACAAGCCAACCAATAACTCTCCTGCCTCTGGTCCTAGTCCTGCAGCTTGAGCCAGGTATTGACAACCCAAAATAAAGAGGCTAATAATCAAACACACTAAGAAGGAAGAATAAAATGAATTCTTTGCTACCGTATAGTCATGAGTGCCTAAAAAGATAATCGTAACTAGCTTTAAAGGAATAAAAATCAGCGTCAAAATTGCAATGTTAATTCCCCATGATATTAGCATCGCCACTAAGATCAATAGAATCGTATTAATTAGCACACTAAAAAAACTACGAATTCCAGTTTCACCACCGACGATTGTCATTAAAATCGCTAAGACAACGATCAATGCAAATAATGTACTCATTTATTCTCACCTTCTTTTTTAAACAAACTCTTCCAATCGCGTTTTTTCAAGAAGAACAAACTGCATCCTGTCGCAAAAATAACCGTCAGAACAATTCCGATTGCCGAAATCACACTTTGCGTTGCCCCCAGCGACAGAGTAAAGCCAAAAGTTGAAGCTAAAGTATTATTATCACGCAAGTACAAAATAGTTTCTGGCAGCGCACCGGCAATAAAAATTAAGACCAAGACATTAATCAACGGTCCCATAATTTCTTGCCCCATCGTTCGACCACTATGAATCAACTGTCTTATCGTAATATTATTTTTAGTTTGAATTAATTCATACAAACTAGAAATAATATCGGTCGCCTCATCCATTACTGCACCTAGAATTCCAATCAAAGTCTGAGCTAAAAACAAGCCTCGTGGATCTTGCGTTGCATAGTCACCGGTCTCATATTTCATTTCCGATTCACCCGTTAACCTCATGATCACGTAGCACAAGGCAAAAGAAACAAATACTCCTAGCAGCGTTGCCAACCAAGTCGCCAACATTTTTTTATTCAAGCCCTGCACAATGAGCAAGCTAAAGAATGAAAAGACGATATCAGCTAAGCCAAACAGCAAAATAATGTGGGCGCCATTCAAATGCACATCCCAAATGATAATCAAATAAAAGATCAGCCACGAAATTACCATTGACACAACCAGCGAGAGTGAGTGCTTCCCTACTGCAGCCACCATCAATGCTAAAGTGATTGTCACTACCAAAACTAACACCCAATCACGCTTAGGATTAACGATCGCTGGATCACCCTTCTTGATATTGACAAAAATTCTCTGACCTGCACGATACTTTTGCGTCGTCAATTGCGAAGGATAATACACGTTTTTAGTCGTGTAAGTTTCGCCCTTGTGCTTACCCGATAGAATTTTTAAGTGCAAAATTTGCTGGCGAGTTTCATCCGCATTTTTATACACATCTTCACTTTTTTCAATCAAAGTATCCTTGATCTTGCTATCGGTAATCACGGCAACGTCGTCCTTGTGGTAAATATCAGTGGCAAAATAGGACAAGACCGTCAATAATGCTCCCACAATTGCCACGATAACTGCTATCGTATAGCGCTTTTTCCATTTAAATTTCATTACTTCTACTTCCTATTAATTGTTATACGCCTACTGTAAAACAAAAGCTGGCCTTTTGTTAGGTCAGCTCTTGATTCTTAATCAATTTGTTTAAAACTTAAAGATTTTTTGCCACCAGTGTTCCTTTTGGTCCGTTAATTGCATATCTTCTAGCGTACGGTGAACATTTGAAGTAGCCCGCTTCTTGGCATTTTCCTTTGCCTTAGACATAATCTCGTCATGCATTTGTTCTTGACTCTTATTCATGTCTTTTTTAACTTCAGCGCGCTTTTCTTCTTCACTCTTCGGTTTAGGTTCATCCGCACTCACAATTCCAGAAATATCTGGCAAAGCCGCAAACTTATCTAAATCATCTTGTGGCGCAGCTAATTGCTTTTGTGCTTCAATTAAATCTTGATTTTGCTTTTGAATGACATTCAATTGCTTCTGCAAAGAATTAATTGCCTCATTTTGATTAGAAATTGTCTTTTGCAAAGTGTTAAGCAACTTAACCACCTGCTCAGTATCCATTACATCGGTACTGTTATAAGCGGGCTTAGGAGCTGGTTCTTTAGTTTCAGGTTCAGGTTTCTTTTCACTAACAGCATAGATTTGACGAGCGGCTTCTTGCAAAGTTAAGCCACTATTTTTAGATAAACGGTGAAAAGCCTTTAAGTCATCAATATCTTTTTGATGATACAGACGAGCCTTTTGCTTAGTCCGAGCAAAATAGTCGCTCTTGCCGGTCACCTTCTCCACGATTAAAGAATACTTTCTTAACGTGGCAACACTAATTCCTAATTCTTGTGCAGCTGCTTTTGGTGCAGCCAATTCTTCAAAATCATGCTTGTTAGTCGTCATTGAAATCTACCTCTATATTTTTGGCGTTTAGTCATGCTTGTGAAGCAAAGTTTTCTTATGATCAAAACGGTCCATACCTGCTTCGATTAAGCGTGTAATCAATTCGCTGTAAGGAACACCTGCTTCTTCAAACAATTTAGGATACATACTGATATTAGTAAAGCCTGGTAAAGCGTTAACTTCAGTCAAGACTACCTTGCCACCTGGGGTGAGCATAGAGTCAATTCTAGCCATGCCGCTACATTCAGTTGCTGCATAAACTTTACGTGCATTTTCTCTAACAGTATCGATAATTTCTTGTGGTAAATCTGCTGGGATTTGTAACTTAGAAGTTGAATTATCATCATACTTATTTTCATAAGTGTAGAATGAACCTTTTGCATTGGTGATTTGACCAACACCTGCTACAATTGGCTTGTCGTTACCTAAGACAGCTGTTTCAACCTCGGTGCCAGGAACAGTTTCTTCAACTAAGACCTTATCGTCATACTTGAAGGCTTCTTTTAAGGCTGCAGTATATTCGTCAGCATTAGTTACGTGACTAACCCCAACTGATGAGCCTTGGTTAGATGGCTTAACGAACATGTCGCGGCCCAATTTTTCTGCTACCTTTTCATAGTTAAGTTTAGCATTCTTCTTGTCGTCGTATTCAAAACGCTTAATTGAAATCCAATCAGCGACTGGAACACCAACTCTTTGAGCCAAGATCTTAGTGAATTCCTTATCCATTGTTACAGCGGCTCCTAAGACGTCATCACCGACGAATGGCTTATCCATCAAGCGGAACAAACCTTGTAAAACACCGTCTTCGCCTAAGTTACCGTGAACAATTGGGAAGAAAACATCGATTTCTGGCAAGTTTTCTAATTCAATTAAGTTAGAAATGTTGTTAACCTTATGTGGGTTCTTAACTTGGTATGAAGGATCATCTAAAACCTTGAAGCTTTCTTCTTCATTAGCAAAGTAGCCTTCATTAGTGATCCAAATTGGGTGCACATCAAACTTATCTTTGTCGATTGCCTTATAGATGTTGTGGCCTGAAACAATTGATACTTCATATTCTGATGAATTACCACCAAAAATCAAACCAACTTGTAATTTTTTAGTCATTATTTTATACCTCTTTTAAATGTTCCAATCTTTAATTATACGCAAAGAATACCAGAAAAGCGCAAAATAGTGGAATATTTTTCACTAAAGCCTTTTCATTGGTTATAGTTTATAATGAAAGGTATACTGACAACCATAGAAGGGAGTCTAAAATGCTTCTACGGAAATTTTCTATTGCCGCTGCCGCAACTTTATTTATCCCTCTCGCCGGACAAGTTACACACGCAGCGACATTCACAACACAAGAAGTTAACGAAGTTCATAATTTTCAAAAGGAATATGCGAACCTTGATAAAACTAGTTATAGTGCCGCAAATATTTATGCTAAAAAGCCAAATCTAAGCAAAAAATTTAAGGTAGGTCGCTTAGATCCAAAATACATTAAAACGCAAACAGATTATATCAATTACTATCGATCATTGTTCAGTCTGCCCGCTATCTCGACCACTGATACACTTAATAAAAACGCGCAGATTACGGCTGCTGTAATGGCCGCAATTAATGCTAACCCATTCATTAACCAACATGGTTTACCTAGTGAAACTAAGCCAAGCAATATCTCCAAATTTGTTTGGAAGCTAGCTAAAGACACTTCTGAAACTTCAAATTTAAACTTTAATGTTTCACAGCAAACCGCTGGGGATGTGATCACTGACTTAATTACTGACCATTATAATTTAACTGGTTCAGATACCGGTCACCGAGCTTGGCTACTTTCAAGTCGTTTAACCACTACAGGCATTGGGGCAGCTTATGGTACAAATGGCTACCGCTATTCCGTTCAAAAAGTACTAAACATTAATGATACTTTTCGTCCTGCTAGTCAGCCGGTAGTTGCTTATCCTAGCATGCGTCTTTTCCCTATTGAATTGCTTCAAGGGAAAAATATCATGTGGTCGCTCTATTTATCAGATAGAACCATTAAAAATAAGCCAACAATTACTATCACTGATTTAGATACTAAAGTTGTTACTACTGCAGCTCATGTTAAGAATTACAGCTCCTGTGGCTACGGCAATTTTAGAACGATCCTAACTTATTCACCCGCAAATACTAACCTAGTTGCAGGACATGAATATGAAGTTGACGTTAAAGGCGTGCAGAAGTACAGATTCAAGCTATTTAAGCAAGATAGTACTAATGACACTACAAATTATCAAGTTCAGCAGGATACAACCAACACGCCGACCAATCAAGCAACCACTAATTTAAATAGCGAAACAGATGTGCAATCACCAATTTTACTTCAAAACAAGATTTTACGTGCTGTCATCATTCCAAAAGCCACTGCTTTGCCTAATAATCAAAACACCTTTTTTAATGCATTAATTCAAAAAGGATGGCATCAAAATTTTTTCGTAAGACAGTACGTATTATCAAACCCCATCATTACAGATGAGTAAATTAAAAGGCCCAAGCAATGCTTGAGCCTTTTTGATTATAAAACTTTAGATAAGAAATCTTTTGCACGTTCACTAGTAGGGTGTTCAAACACTTCCTGTGGCGTGCCTTTTTCTTGTAAATAGCCATCAGCCATAAACCAGACCTCATCGGCTACTTCTCTAGCAAATCCCATTTCATGAGTTACAATCACCATTGTCATTCCCGAATTAGCTAAATCTTGCATTGTTTTCAAAACTTCACCAACCATTTCAGGATCAAGAGCACTTGTAGGCTCATCAAATAGCATTACTTCCGGATCCATTGCTAGGGCTCTAGCGATCGCCACCCGCTGCTGTTGACCACCTGATAAACTAGCTGGAAATTGTTTTGCACGATCGGTCAAGCCCACCTTTTCAAGCAAGGCTAGTCCAGTCTTCTCAGCTTGAGCTTCACTAACACCCTTGACTTTCATCGGTGCCAACTTAATATTTTCAATTACATTCATATTAGGAAAAAGGTTAAAGTTCTGAAAAACCATTCCCATCTTTTCCCGCAATTGATCAAGTTCCTTACCATCCTTTAGACTAGCCAAGTCTGTTCCATCAAAAACAATTTTACCAGCCGTAGGACGCTCTAATACATTCAGGCAACGCAAGAAAGTACTCTTACCTGAACCAGATGGCCCGATAATACAGATAACCTGGCCCTTATCTACTTCCGCAGAAATATCTTTCAGAACCTCATTTTTGCCGAAAGTTTTCTTCAAATGTTGGATATCGATCATTTTAGTCATTGTGTTTCATCCGTCTTTCGAAATAATTAAGCAATCTAGTTAAAGTAAAGGTCATGATAAAGTAAATAATCATGGCAATGAATAAAGGTAAAACACCACGGTAAGTCGAAGTCTGAATCAATTCCGTTTGGTACATTAATTCAGTTACCCCAATAACTGAAACCAATGAACTGTCCTTCAGCAGGGTAATAAATTCGTTTCCTAGTGCCGGCCAAATATTTTTCAAAGCTTGAGGAATAATTACATAGCGGTAAGCCTTAGCTTGAGAAAGACCTAATGATCTAGCCGCCTCAGTCTGTCCTTTAGCTACTGAAGCAATACCAGAACGAATGTCTTCTGCAACGTAAGCACCAGAGTTCAACCCAATTGCGATAATCCCCGCTACAACAGCTGACAGGTTAGAAATTAATGCTCCAACACCAAAGTAAACAAATAAAATTTGCACCATTTGTGGCGTACCACGAATGAATTCGATATAGCAAACTGCAATCCAGTGCAGCAATTTATTCTTGGACAAGCGCATTAAGGCTAAGAGCATCCCTAAGATGATCCCGATTAACACTGAGAAAATCGTGATCACGATGGTATAGCCAACTCCCTTAATAAAGTAAGGAATATATTTAGTCATCGTGTTCGTCTTCTGCTCTGTCTTCATATACTTAGCTGCTTCAGGCAAGTATTTCTTATTAATCAAATCTTTTTGTTCAACGCGATTAATAGTCTTGTTCACAGCAGCTACTAAGTCATTTTGTCCTTTAGCAATTGCTACTGCGTTACCAGCTTGTTGTTCACGCAAGTCACTTCTCACAGCCATCAAGCTATTGTCGTTTTGTTGGTAGGCCTTAGCAGTCATTTCTTCCATGACAATGCCAGAGATCTTATTAGATTTTAATGCCAGAACTAAGTTGTTGATTTTACCTAAGCCTTTAACCTTAGACTGTTCCATTTGCTTTTGAATCAAAGAATACTGAATACTACCAGTTTGCGCACCGACAGTTTTACCAGCAAAATCTTTAATTTTTTTGTATTTGGCCTGATCGCGTTTGTTAATTAAGAAATATTCGCCACTTGGCTTGTAATAAATCTTAGAAAAATCAACGCTCTTCTTTCTCTCGGGATTAGGTGTCATAGCCGAAATAACCATGTCTACCTTGCCTGTCTCTAGCGCTACCAAAAGTGAATCAAAGCTCATGTTTTTAATAACTAGCTTTGCATGTAAATCCTTGGCAATATCTTTTGCCAACTCGATATCAACCCCCACATATTTGGTATTGCCATTTTCACTGGTAGTAAACTCCAGTGGCGGATAATCCGCTGAAGTGCCCACTACTAATTCTTTCGACTGCTTAATTTTTTTCATCACTGAGCCAGTCTCAACCTCCTTATTGGCTGCATTAACAGGCTGATTAAACAAAAAAAGAGTCGAAAGCATAGTAATGAAAGCAAGAAAAGTCTTTATAATTTTAGCTTTTTTCATAAACTCGCCCAATTCTTTTAAAATATAAACATATGAAATTTGTTAATTATTTTTTAATTATAAAGAAAGATGATTCTTTGTGCAAACAAAAAACGTAATCATTCTACAGATTACGTTTTCTCATTCTTATTTAGCAGCTGTAATTTGCCATGGTATCGCACAAATGATGTAAATAATTACCCCAGCAATTACATATTCCAAAAAGACGCTACTGCCAATCTCAAGCAAAAAGCCAAATTCGATATTATCGACATTAAAGATTACTGGCACAAGTGCTAACAAGCCTGAAATCAAAATTAGCCAAAAACCTGCCCACATGCCAGCAGCCATCGTATCATGAATCACCATTCGAATTGTAGCCCGCGACTTCATATCGTTGAGTAGCGAAACCATTGTAATAATGGTAACAATAATTATTATCAAATTAACGATAAACAATAAACCAGCAATATTTGCTCCTAAAGTGATCACACTTAAATTGAAGGCTTTAATAATCGCGTAAGGTGCATTAGTTCCCTGCTTTTTCAGTTTACGGTTAACTTCCTGTGCCCCACTTGACGAGCCTTTAGCAATTCCTTGATCGATATCGCTTAAAATCTGATTAGCCAGTGGCAAACTAGTAACCTTAAACCAATGAATGCCCAAAGAATAATCAATAATATGGTCGGCAATTGGTTGAGTTTGCGTATCCGATAGTAAGTTTGAATTATCTTCACTATCTGCATTAATCAAATCAGCTAGGCTATCATAATTTTTATTCACTTGGCGAACAACTACTGCCCTATTATAGCTAGTCCTAATCTGTTTTTTCATAAAGATTGGATTTAAAAAAGTAGCTGTAATCAATGACAATGCAGCAATCAAAAAGATGACGAAAGCCAACAAACGTTTATATTGGTTATTTTGCTCATAACCCATTCGTCGCAAATCAGCTCTTTTGCCTTCAACCATGGCGACTCCCCTTTAGCTGAAAATTTCCTTGCCTTCATCGAACATTGTATCAATTGCTCGGTGAACAACTTCCATATCAGCAGTTTCAATAATTTCATGTCCTTCTTTTAAGGCTTGATCAATTTCTTCAGAAGAACAATGCAAGAAACTGAACATCAACGCACTCGTTGCATAGTTAGCAAGAGCTTCGGCCGTTAAATGGTGCTTTTGGCGATCATGATATAGACGGCCAATACCACTAGTTACAAACGCAATTCCTGTCTCAAGTTCGCTTTCGTCAACGTTAATGTCATCAAATAAATGATTTTCCTTAATCCATTCATTAAGCATGATTCCCCAATTATCTAGGGTAGCATTGCTAACAAAAGCTTCAGAAATAATACGGTCCAAGCCCTCATCGTGCATCCCCAAGATAGCAATCGTATAAATAAATGCCTTAGTTCTAGCATAAGGAAGATTGCTATTAGCCATGTCATAATTATTAACTTGTTGACCTAAAGTATTAAAAAGATTGTGGATAATGTCGTTAGTTAACTTAGCCTTATGAGGATAGTATGACTGCAGTAAGGATTTTGAAATGCCTGATTTTTCTGCAATCATTTGCAAAGAAACATTATCCATTCCATTTTCTCTGATCAGATGGAAAGTATTACCTAGAATAACTCTCCGTCTCTTCATGTTTTTCCGTCGTGCCATAGTCTATTCCTCTAACTTTCTCTTTTTCTTTCTATACAACACACATCAATTATATCAATCATTACTATTTAGACATAGTTTTATAACTTATCTACCCGATAATTTGAATAAAAAATAATCCTCATAGTGAGGATCATTTTTTATTCAAATTATCAATAAGAATTTTACTTTAAACGGTTTTGTTCGTCAAAGATTTGGTGGATTGAACGATCATTGTATACATAATCGATACCACGAGCAAGCAATTGGTCTACGGAAATTCTGACCATTCTGTCTGGGTAGCGCTTGTGCTTAATGGTATCAGTAACTACGATTTGCTCAATTGGTAATTCATTAAGTACTCCAGTAGCATTCTTAGAAAGAAGTGCGTGGGTTGCGGCAACGTAAACTTTCTTAGCACCAGCCGCCAAAACTGACTTAGTTGATGAAGAAATACGTGAACCTGTATCAATCAAATCATCAATGATGATACACTTTTTGTCCTTAACATCACCAATCATGTCGTGAACCTCAGTATCATAGCGAGCACCTCTTTGATCAACAATTGCAATCGGTGCATTGAAGTATTGACCAAAGTTACGAGCAAGCTTGGCGCCTGAGTGATCAGGTGAGACTACAACGATATCATCATCTTCCTTGGTAGCAATTCCGTTATCTAAGAAGTATTGACCAAGAAGTGGAATGGCATGTAAGTGATCAACAGGGATATTGTAGAAACCTTGAATTTGTGAGGCATGTAGATCAACAGTAATTAAACGATCCATGCCAGTCAATTGAAGCAAGTTAGCCACTAACTTAGCGGTAATTGGTTCACGTGAACGAGTCTTGGTATCTGAACGTGAATATGCCAAGTATGGTACAACCACGTTAATTACATGAGCTGATGCACGTTGAAGTGCGTCCAAAACAATTTCAAGTTCCATAAAGTTTTCGTTAACTGGATCTTGGATAGATTGAATTACGAAAACATCACAACCTCTGACAGATTCACCAATGTTAACTTGGATTTCACCATCGCTAAAGTGGTGAACCGCAGTTTCGATCAATGGTTGGTGTAAAATTGCCGCAATTTTTTCATTTAATGCAGGGTTACCACCTAAGCCAATAACTTTCATTGGGTGCAATAATTGATGAAGTTCTTCCTTGTTCATTATTTACCTCTTCTGAATAAAAATCGTATACACCACCATTATATACAAAAAGGCACCTCTATTGAAGAGATGTCTTTTTTGGATGAAGAAATTTATTTACTTTTGTTTTGGATAAACAAGCAAGATTAGCCCTACAATTAAAGCTAATTCAGGCACTAATAAGTTAGCAAAGTTCAAGCTTGCATTATGAATGAAATATACTAAGCACACTGCAGCTACCATTAATGCAATTGCCAAATTCTTGTAGATTGATTTTTCTAGTCGATCTAGCAATTACACTAACGATTAACATGATTATGCCTAACACAATCAATATGCCAGCTACAAACATCAATACTGATGAAGTATCAAAATTGCGATAAACCGGAATTGCGCCTAAAAGTAAGACAATCCCAAAAGTGACAAAAACTAACCCACCATTAAACAGATTAAATGCTTCTGCTCCATTATTAAGCCTAGCAATAATCGCAATTATTGCAATTACTACATTAATTACTAAAATTACCCACATTCTACTTACAAAATCCTTTAATCAAATCCAGCAGTTTTAAACTGCGCACTGCATAACTATCATGCGTCTGCCGTGGCATAATCACCAACCGCGCATTGGGCATAAATTGGCTATACCAACGTACATGCTCAACCTTAACCCAGTCTTTTTCACCTACTACACAAAGAGTTGGCGTAGTAATCTTCTTCAAGTCATCTACTGAGATAAAGGACTCAGTCAACTCTACGCGGCTGTCACGATCAAGTCTCAAAAAGCGATGAAATCCTTCCGTTAAGTAGTGATATGGTCTAATGCCTGCACCATTAACGAAAACGCCAGCTACAATCATCTTCTTAAAGATCGTTGGATGTTTTCTAGCTAGCATCATAGCTACTAAGCCACCAGCATCAAAACCAAAGCAGTAGCATCCCTCAATGCCGGTCTGTTTAATAAAGGTGTAAACGTCTTCTACTTCAGTTTTATAGTGTTCGGCAATATCGCCTTCGCTTAAACCGTGTCCCCGCATATCGAGCACATAAACGGTATAGTAAAGAGAAAGTGGAGCGATGATCTTATCAAACATGCCACCATCCAAATGGTGACCATGAAGCAAAAGTAAAGGTGCCCCTTTACCCAACTTGTGATAATACATTTCAACTCCGTTTACTTTTTGTCTCATAATTTCCCCTATTCACTATCACGCAAGGCCTGCTGTCGCTCTAACTTCTTACGCATCTTTTCTTCCTCGCGGTCTTTCATCATTGTACTGATAATTTTGCTCCAAACCCGGTAATTTCCCCGGAAATTATCCGCAACTTTTTTAATATTAGGCTGGTGAATAATACTGCCCTTTCTCTGCCAGTAGTGGTAATACGGCTTTTGCGTGTAATAGACGCCTTTAGCCACAGAAATATATTTAACGTTAAAAATCTGATCTTCCAGTAGTGAAATATCCCTATCAAACTTCAAATGATATTTCTTAATAATGGCAGTTTTATAGGCCTTGTTCCAGCTATATCCTTTCATTGGTGAGCTAAAGACATTAGTCAACTTCAAATAAGTTTCACCGCGCGTTAAATAGCCACCTTCTGGTCGACCAACAACGCGTTGCTTTTTGTCAGGATAATCCATCCAATAGCCACATGATACTAAGCTGACATCTGGATGACTTTCAAAAGCATGAATAAAAAAGGACGTGTAGCCTGGATCCACCCAATCATCACCATCATGAAAGGTGACATATGGTGTGTCGAGATACTGCATCCCAACATTACGTGCATCGGATGGGCCGCCATTTTTCTTTTTAATTATTTTAAAATATGGAAAACGATTGGCATAGCTTTCGGCTACCTCAACCGAATTATCTGTTGAGCCATCATCTACTACAAGCAATTTGAAGCTCTTGTCAACTTGATTAAGCAGAGCATCAAAAGCACGTGGCAAGTATTGCGCCGTGTTATAAACAGGCATGATGATGGTTAACTTAGGCACTTGTAACATATTGTCCCCCTTTGTTGCTCTTTATTATACCATCTTCAATAATAAGGTCGAAATTAAGAAAGTTTTACGTGTTGTTTAATTCACTTTTAAAAAATATTTAGTATAATGTTCCGTATTACAAGAATAAATATTCGATCAAAAAGGAAGAAAAGAAGAAAAAATGAAGAAATTTATCACACTACTCACAGCAATGTTATTAAGCGTGGTCGCGATGATCTCATTTACTAAGCCAGTATTAGCAGATGATGATACACCTGTAGTTACCTTAGGTACATCATTAACTGATGCGCAAAAGCAAGGCACATTAAAGACCTTAACCGCCCCACTAAACGGTGGTAATTATCAAACAATTACTGTTACCGGCTCAGATCTGGTTAAATATTTAAATCCCTCTGGTGATAATTTCACCACTTCATCCGGTGTTTGGTCCAGTGCGATGATCCAAAAGACCAGCTCAGGCAGCGGAATCAACGTTAAAATTTTAGACTACGATGGTAAAAATAATATCACGACTATTACTGCCAACCAGTACAAAAACGCAGCCCTGACCGCCGGCATCAGCGATGCCAACATTTATGTTACTAGCGCTATTCCAATTGATGGTTCAGGGGCATTAGCTGGAGTTTATGCTGCCTATGCTAAAAATGGCAATGCATTAAATCAAAAGCAAGTTAATGCCGCTCAAGATGAAATGAATACCTTGTCTGGGATTACCCAAGATAATAAAAACAAAAAAGGTTATTCAGATGCTCAATTGAACAATGCGGTTGCCGGTGCCAAGAATGAGATGGCTAAACAAGGGCAAAACATTACCGACAGTCAAATTCGCGACATTGTCAACAATCAAATTAATATTAACCACTTAGGTGACACCATCAACAACAATCAAAAAAATCAAATTGTCAATCTTCTAATTGAAATTCGTGATTCAGGGGCATTGAAGGACGGTAACTTCAAGCAACAAGCTTCGAAATTATCCAGTCAGATTCAAAATGGAGCTAAAAATATCTTCAATAAATTTAATACCCAAGAAAACCGCAACTGGTTACAAAATTTGTGGGATCAAATCGTTAAGTTCTTTAGTGGTTTGTTCGGCGGCGTTATTTTAAATTAAAAAAGGCTACAGTGTAGCCTTTTTTTCTTACATTTTTTGATCCATATAACGGTTCAATTCATGATCAACAAATTCATTACCGCGATTATTAGCGTGACCTTTCGTCCATTCAAACGTACTATCAGGAAATTCCTTTAATAACCGATCTAATTCCTGCCATTCCGCCACATTAGCCAATGGTCCAGAAGAACGTCTCCAACCACGTTTTTTCCAGCCTTGTAGCCAATGCTTATTAATCGCATTCAACACATACTGCGAATCAAGAACAAATAATAGATGTTTATCGTTAAAACCAAGCTCAAGCAGCTTTTTTAGTGCATTAATCAATGCTGTCTGCTCCATCTTATTGTTAGTAGCACCATATTCACCACCGGAGCCATGAACTTTCTGGTCATCCCATTCAATTAAATAAGCCCAGGCTGCTTTATCGGTCTTTTTAACGTGACCGCCCTTATAAACACCAGTATTGCGCGTGCCACCATCAGTATAAGTCACCGCAAAGAAGTCAGCAGGATTGCTATTAACATGGTTATACTGCTTCGTCTTTTTTCGCGGTGCTTTTTTTATTTCCTGGCTCTTTTGTTGCACCCTTTTTACGGCGTTTTGTAAATTATCTTCACCTTTTTGCAAGATATCGCTCTGAGTTTGGGCATTCCAATCTAAGTAATCTGTGGCATCGGTAATTTGTTCAAATGATTTATATTCAGCGCCAGAGAAGCCATCAATTTGTTCTTTGGCTGCATCCCAAGTCCGATATATTCCCGGAGTACGTCCTTTTTTGACTGCATAAAACTTCATTTCTACCTCTAAAATTCCAAAATCTTTACCCAATGGTAAAATATACTTATTGCATAACTTTTATTATAGGAAAAAAGAAAGAGAAGGTGGTAAAAATGTTTTTCAACACAAAAAAATATGCTGAAGAAGTTGAAAAAGATCATAAACATGACCTCCAAGAAGAACCTAGCATGTTTAACATGATTTATTTGGGGCTGATGGCCACCTTCGCTCCCACGCGAATTTTCCTCAAATTACACAAGCGCCATATTGAAAATAAGGCAAACATTGAAAAAAGCGATCTAAAACAAGTACCCATTATTTATTTCCATGGCTTTCGCGGCGGTGATTATACCACTCGCGTGATGGTGAAACACGCTACTCATGACAAGGGCAATCCCAAGTTTTTAAAGGTAACCGTTGATTTATTAGGAAATTTCAAATTAGAAGGAACTTGGACTAGTGACAAGCATCCTATCGTGCAGGTTGCTTTTCGCCAGCGAATAGTCGGTATCTATGGCATCGACTATTATCTCAACTTCGTCCTGCCCTTTTTAGCTAAAAGATATGGTTTTAAAAACTATATTGCAGTCGCTCATTCATTAGCCTGTCCATGTATTATTCGCACGGAAATGAAGCACTACCGCAGCAAAACGTTCCCACATTTAAAAAAATGTGCCTTTATCGCTGGTCCTTTTGACGGGGTCACTTACTTGGGCGATATCCCAAACGTCAACTATTTGACCGAAAGTGGTCGGCCTAGTGTCATGAACCCGCACTACCTTTATTTGTTTTTTAATCGGCGCAAATTCAATCCTGATATCTCGGTCTTGAATATTTATGGCAACGTTTTAGATAACACAAATACTGATAAATTCATCTCTGTTGTTTCCGCAAAAAGCATTCGCTATATCCTTGCCCCAAAGGCACATTTTTATCAAGAAGTAGAAGTACGCGGTAAAAATGACGCCGAACATAGTTGGATGCATGACAATCCGTTTGTAATCGATATTATTGACAAGTTTCTTAAATTAAAAAAGTAGTTTAATTTTGGAGGAGTTTATGATCTGGTGGCATGACTTTGTTAGAATCATTATCATTACCAACACAATCTTAGCCTTCTACGTTGTCTTCCACCGTAGAAGATCCGTTTCAACCACTTGGGCTTGGTTAATCATCCTGTTAGTATTACCAGTAGTCGGGATCACTCTTTATGCCTTCTTTGGTCGGGGTATTTCCCAGGAAAATATTTTTGCCATCAATAAGCAAAAACACATTGGCTTGAGAAATGTTCAAAAATCGATTGCTAAAGCACCTAAAAATACTAGTCCTTCTGACACTTCAAAGGCTGGTAATATAGCAATTAACTTTTTTAACCACCAACAAGAAGCTCCCCTAACTAAAAATAATCAGGTCAAGCTCTATACCGAAGGTGAAACCTTCTTTCATGACATGCTTAAGGACATGGTACGAGCTAAGGAAATAATCAATGTTGAGTTCTACACTTTTTATAGCGACAATATCGGCAATCGTGTTTTGCAACTATTGATTAAAAAAGCAAAACAAGGAGTTAAAGTACGCGTAATTTATGATGCCTGGGGTTCAATGGGAGCTACTAAAGCATGGTTCGATCAATTGCGGGCAGCTGGCGGGGAAGTTTTGCCTTTTGTCACTTCACGCAACATGATCACCCGTTACCGCATTAACTACCACTTGCACCGCAAGATTGTTGTCATCGACGGGCGAATTTCTTGGACTGGCGGTTTTAATATTGGTGATCAATATTTAGGCAAAAAAAAGAAGTTTGGTCATTGGCGTGATAGTCAGGTAAGAATTGTTGGTTCTGCCTCTCTGCTTTTGCAAGAGCGTTTCGTCATGGACTGGAACGCCTCTATCACTAATAATCAACAGCTCATCCGTTTCAATTCCACTCTATTTCCTGATCTTGATGAAAAAAACATCCACGAAGGCGACGTTGCAACGCAAATCATTTCAGATGGGCCTGATCGTTATGCACCATATATGCGTAACGGTATGATGCGGCTAATGCTTTTGGCACGCAAACGGTTATGGATTCAAACACCATACTTAATCCCTGATGATGCCGTTTTTGCCACGTGGCAAACAATTGCCTCATCGGGTGTTGACGTACGAATTATGATCCCATGTAAGCCAGACCACCCCTTTATTTATCGCGCCACACAGTGGTATGCCAACGAATTAACTCGCTTGGGTGTCAAAATTTATATCTACGAAGATGGCTTTTTACATGCCAAAACGACGATTGTCGACGACCATTTTTCTTCAGTTGGTTCAATGAATCAAGATTTCCGTTCTTACAACTTAAACTTTGAAGATAATGCCGTTTTTTATGATAAAAAGTTCAACCAGAAAATGGTGGCAGCTTTTGAAGAAGATATGAAACACTCGCATTTACTAACTAAGGAAGAAATAAAAAAGCAAAGTCGCGCATTGCGGACTTTGCAGGCATTCTCGCGAATGCTTTCTCCAATTTTGTAATTACATCATTGATTGAACTTCGACAGGAATTTCTCGACCAGCATATTCTTGTAATTGCTTAATTACGCTATTAACTTCATTATTAAAGCGCATCATATAAGCCTTACCATCGCTAGTTCGAAAAATCGCCATCACTAATGGCTTCTCTTGGTTGGGGATCTGGATTAAAGTAACGCTGGCTAAATCATCATACTTAACTGTACGCTTGAAGTAGCCTGAAACGACCATCCGCTTTTTACTAAATCCTGAAAAACCATCGACAATACTAATTAAGATAAAAAGAGCCAAGAAGACGCTCAGGCCTGGATCACCTTTTTCAATGTAATTCCATGTAAAGCCCAGCCAGATAAAAATTAGCGCCCAAACAACTGAGGAAATACGATAGCGACCACGAAAATCAACTTTAGCTTGCCAATACCAACTATAACAAGCATAAACTACTAATAAAATATCAATTGCTACATAAAAATACGTCATATATTTCATAAAAATCCCCTCAATTTAGTTATTTTACTCATTATAACAAAACAATGATTTATAATTAAAGTAGTGACTTTCACGGAGGGTGACATTATATGATGGATTTAGCAGAATTACAAACAGATATTAATAATGCCCAACATATTGTATTCTTAACTGGAGCTGGTGTTTCTACCCACTCAGGTATCCCTGACTACCGCTCTAAAAACGGAATCTATGATGGCGTGCAAGAAAGTCCTGAAACTATTCTGAGCGATAGTACGCTATTCAATCGACCTGAATTTTTCCATGAATTTGTCATGAACAACATGTACTTTCCTACTGCTAAACCAAACTTAATCCATGAAAAAATCGCCCATTTTTGTAATGAAAAAGGTAATTTAATTACCCAAAATATCGATACTTTGGATACTAAGGCTGGCAATCAACATGTAACAGAATTTCATGGCAATTTATATAATATTTATTGTACTAAATGTCATCAACCTGTTTCTTATGAAGAATATGCTAAAAGCTATTTACACAAAGATTGTGGCGGAATTATTCGCCCCGGTATTGTGTTATACGGCGAAAGCATTGATCCGAAAGTATTAAACCAGTCCGTTGAAATAATGCAAAAATCAGACTTGATCATCATTTGTGGGACGAGTTTTGTAGTTTATCCTTTTGCCCAGCTCTTGGCTTATCGCAAAGAAGACGCCAAAATTTACTCTATCAACAAGACAGAAATTCCTACCCCTGGTGTCACGCAAATAATTGGGGATGCATTAACAGCATTCCAGAATTTGAATTAACTTTCCTAGTTTGTTATTCTTAGACTAATTATTTTTAATAAAGGTGTTACACATGACAGAGTTTTTTTACTATGATTACGTTACAATTGAGCCATGGACCTACTTTTTAACAGCTTCAGAAGCCGGCCTAACTTACGTCGGACTTAAAGGAGATGAAACTGTTTCACCTATTTTTAGCTTCTACCCTCACCGCATGTTGGTGCGGGACCCTAAAAAGATGGCACCTTATATCAAACAATTAAAGGAATATTTTGCTGGTATCAGAAAGAATTTTGATGTTCCTATTGATATTTCGGAATTCGGCACTGAATTTCAACGAAAGGTATTAGCCGTTGTCCAGCATATTCCTTATGGTGTGACGTTAACTTATGGTGACGTCGCCAATTCACTAGCCGAAGCCACATCTTCTCGCTCAGTTGCACACGCCGTAGCATTAAACCCTGTTTTGATTTTTATTCCTGACCAAAGAGTTATTTTATCCAACAATAAAGTTGGGACTTATCGTCTGGGACAAAAAGAAAAAATCAGATTAATTAAATTAGAAAAGAAGCAGCTACATGTCAATTCTTAAACTATATGCACCCTTTTTTGACGGCAATAACTGGTTACATGTCCTAACCAGTGGCAAAGACTGGATGATCATTCTGACTTTAATCTTGATGGAATGCTTGTTATCAGTCGACAATGCTGTCGTTTTGGCCGCACAGACACAGGTGCTACCTAATAAAGCTGAACAACGCAAGTCCTTGGTTTATGGCTTGTGGGGTGCTTATTTATTCCGCTTTATTGTTATCGGAATCGGGACTTATCTGATCAACTTTTGGGAGATTAAATTAGCTGGTAGTATTTATCTTTTTTACCTAGCCTTTAAATTCTTCTATGATCAACGCCACCCTAAACAAGCTGCCGAACATGAGAAAGAAAAAGAAGAGCGCGAAGCAGCTCACCACAAAGGCAAAAAGAAAAAGAGACATGTACTATCTCTTTTCTGGCGTACGGTTATTTCAATTGAATCAATGGATATCGTCTTTTCAATTGATTCTGTTTTAGCTGCTTTAGCCGTGTCTGATAATCCCGTTGTTGTTTTAATCGGTGGCATGATCGGTATTCTCTGTATGAGAGGAGTTGCCGAAATTATCATTAAATTAATGGATATTATTCCAGAATTGCAGCCAATGGCTTACTTATTGATAGGAATCATCGCTTTAAAATTGCTGCTAGCTCTGCCACCATTGAGATTTGAGTTGCCAAACACCGTTTTTGCAATTATTGTCTTTGCGATCTTAATTTTGACAATTCTCTTCCACTTTTGGAAAGTTAAAAAACACGGTCACAAACATATTTAACTGTTTAGCGTATTTAATACATATTCTTTGAGTACAACTGCTTGGTTGTGCTCTTTATTTTTGGCACCAAATAAGAAAAGAACATCTTCTTTAGCCAAATGCTTCTTTACATCTTGCAAAAATTCCGCTGTATAATCATTATGATTAAGTTCTTCAATATACTTTTGCTTAAACTCAGGGAATTTTTCATCTTCATGATTAAACCACTGACGCAATTCCTTACTAGGGCCAATTTGTTTATCCCATTCAGCTAAATCGGCCTTAACTTTGCTCATTCCCCGTGGCCATAAACGGTCAACTAAAATCCGATAACCAGCAGGTTGCTCATGGTCATAAATTCGAACTAATTTAATTTCTGTCATTATTTTTTATCTCTTTTCTAGAAAGGTCAAAAATGAATTATTCAACTTATTTTTCTACTAATACTACCGATTATATTGCAAAAGACCTAATTGGGCGAATGCTTACTTTTGATAATGGTCAAGAAAAATTAGGCGGCTATATCGTGGAAGCAGAAGCATATATGGGTAAAAAGGATCGCGCTGCACATTCTTATGGCGGTCGTCGTAGCCCAGCGAATGAAGGACTTTACGGCAAAGGCGGAACGATCTATATCTACGCGCAACGTCAATATTTCTTCTTTGATGTTGCCACTAGGGTTCAGAATGAACCACAGGGTGTTTTAATCCGTGCAATCGATCCCACTTTAGGAATTGAGACCATGATCAAGAACCGTCATGGTAAAGATGGCGTTCTTTTGACTAATGGTCCCGCAAAAATGATGCAAGCTTTTGGTATTCATGATAAGAATTGGAATTTGCACTTTTTATCAGACTCCCCTTTCGCCATTGATCTTGATTATCGTCATAAAAAAATTCCCCAGGAAATAATTGCTGCAGCGCGTGTTGGTATCAATCAATCTGATCCCGTTTGGGCTAACAAGAAATTACGTTTTTATGTAGCAGGAAATCCTTATGTTTCTGATATGAAAAAGAGAAATTATGAAACTAATAATGGTTGGGCTTGACAAATTTAACTTTTTCTTCTAGTATTCTTCATTAGTTAAATATTTTTCCAATGCAATAGAGGTTGCGACAATCACAAGTTAAGTTTGAGTTCGCGAAAACAATGATAGTTAACTTAGGGTTGCCGCCGAAATAGATTTAATATTCGCGTGTTAATCTGTTGGGCTATAGAAGAATATTCTATAGACTGTCCTGGTTAGTCCCCAGGGAGCGCTATAAGATTTGGTTT
>ERZ1643250.484-NODE-484-length-42550-cov-26.384257_pt1 | contig 42550 bp, 35 predicted proteins | sample MGYA00579262_ERZ1643250 | MGnify/ENA primary metagenome ERZ1643250 (study PRJEB29033, sample SAMEA4952265) | chicken gut metagenome | biome: Broiler Chicken; feature: Gastrointestinal Tract; material: Caecum | place: Ireland | collected 2018 | study: Broiler...
TCTTTTACCTTTGCAATGATTTATGCCGTGGCAAAATGCGCCAATCAGATCGAGGAGTTCAGATACCGCTTTCTCGACGGGCAAGTCGTATTATTTGATAAAATAGATACGGCATTTACATATCTCAATAAGCAGACGGAATTGTTTAAGGTAGTAAATGTACCGTTTGCTGGCAATATGGAGGAATATTGCCAAACAGCAAAGCAAGCTGCAGAGGAGCAAAAAGAATATTTTACAGGGCCGTTAGGCAACGACGTGTTTCAGTTTTCTCCAATGCCGTGGGTAACATATACCCATATCTCTCACACAAATTCTGGCAAGAAGGATAACGCAACGCCTCTCTTCGATTGGGGTAAGTACTATGAACGGGACGGCAAGCTATGGTTGCCGTTTTCGGTTCAGGCGCACCACTCTTTTGTTGATGGGTTACATATCGGCAAACTTGTGGAAAAGTTACAGTTAGAGCTTAACTTATAATCTGGTTAGTGTGTATTATGTCAAGCAAAGTAGAGTACGGCGTTGCAGAATCTGGTGACGCGAATTCCGTTTGGAAGCTCGTGCAACAGACAATACAGTCGGTATACCCCAAGTATTACCCAAAAGCCGTTGTCAGTTTCTTCTGTCAACTGCATGATTTTGCCAATATTAGTTCTGATATAGATAATGGCAATATTAAAATACTTACTGCGGATGGCAGAATTGTTGCAACGGGTAGCCGAGTAGGTAATCATGTTGCAAGGGTTTTTGTAGCCCCTGATTGTATGTATAACGGATACGGAAGTAAAATGATGAGTTGCTTAGAAGATGAAATAGCAGGTGAAGGTTATAATTGCGTTTGCCTTGAAACATCTATTCCTGCAAAAAAGTTTTATTTGAACCGCGGCTACATGGTGTGTGACATACAGAGAATGTTACTATCTGATAGTAATCAAGTGTTTGAATATGAGGCTATGAAAAAGATTATCCGCAAGAAATGATGATATTCCCGATTATCAGATAGAATCTCTTGTGAGAGTACTGTTACCGCAAATCAGATTAGGTTGCGCCGTAGAGGAAAACCTACAACTAAAAACGGCGAGGCGGGCAAAGCGAAAAACGCTCTGCCCGCCTTAAACATTTAATGTCTTTTGATAGGGATTGAATGAAAATCATGATTATTTTCGCCTTTCATAACAAATTCGACACAGATATTAGCATTATTTTTGGGTGTTAATTTTATTATGACAGGATTTTGAGGGGTTGTTGCTCTAAAAACATTAATAAAAATACCATTATAGGTTTCTCCATTGTTAAGCATAATATTCTTATTGAAGCCACTTTCCATAACACTATCGGACGTAACTTTATAAGACAATTCTTCTTCTGTGTTTTTGGTGCAGATAAGATACATTGAAGTTGGCTCCATAAAGTATTTTGCCTGAATGGTTATTTCTATTGATTCATTGGCTTTAATTTCTGCTTCAACATTTGAAAAGTTATTGTAGCGAGGTTTAAATGTATTATTGCCGCTAGCAATATCAACAATTTGCTTTAAGACTACCTCAATTCCATTGGTGTACATGTCCAAGTAAAGTGTTTGCATTAGGATTGAAGGCATTAATGAAGCATCTAAACGAATAGGTATAATTTTGCAGTTCCCTTGAGTCGCTTTCATTAATGCATTTTGCCATTCGAGTTTAACCATACTGCTCGACAAGCTATTCGCAGAAACGAATAAGAAAAAATAGCTTGCTTTTTCTAATCCTTCGTTCATTTTGTCGATAATACCATCTCCGGGCTGTATTGACCATGAATCGTAAAATACATTGTCTGCACCATAAATAGATGAAAGACGGATTGCAATGGGCTCAACGATAGGTTTATCATTTTTATTATGTGAAAGAAAAATCATATAAAATCACCTCTTCAATTTTAATTAAATTATAAAACATATAAGAAGAAAATCAATGGCTTGATTACAAAAATGAATAAATTCCTCAATAAAACAAAATAGTTCGAACATTCTTTTTATGACAAAGAAGTTCAAGCTATTAAGACTTGGTGCGGACAACAGGACTTGCCTTACAGCGGACGCCGAGAGGGGACGGCGAGGCACGGGAGTGGCGAGGCGCGGGAGCGTGCACTGCACAGGGAGACGGAGTCGACGTGCAGGGAAAGGACTGCGGACAAACAAAAAGCAACGGAACGATCCGTTGCTTTGGTGCGGACAACAGGACTTGAACCTGCACAGCCTTTCGACCATAAGAACCTGAATCTTACGCGTCTGCCAATTCCGCCATGTCCGCATGACAGTGATAATATTCTATCACAAATTCAGAAAAATGCAAACATTTTGGAGCGGTTTTTGCAAAAAGTGTTTGCTTGGCTCGGGGCGGGAGAGCGGGAAGCGTCGGTTGGGGGTCGAAATTACCGCCGGCGAAAAAGCTACGCTTATCAAAAACGAACGGTAAAGCGAATTTTATAAACGATACTTTTTGAAAATTGCGACTTGTGTGAAATCGTAACGAAAATATCAAAACATATCCTAAATTATTTGCCATTTTATTAACGCTTGTATATAATTATGTAAAGGTTCCCCGTCGGGGGAGCGAGGAGAATATATGCGCATTACCGAGACCAAAAAGATCACCGACTTTTACGGCTGCTATGTCTTCAACGACAAGGTGATGAAAAAGTATCTCACCGAGGACGCCTACAACGAGCTGCGCGAGGTCATCGACCGCGACAAGGTGCTCGAAAAGGAGCTTGCCAACAAGGTCGCCGAGGCGATGAAAGAGTGGAGCATAGAGTTGGGCGCGACCCACTATACGCATTGGTTCCAGCCCTTGACGGGCACGACCGCCGAAAAGCACGACAGTTTCATTTCTGTCGACAAGCAGGGCAAGATCGCGCTCGAATTCACCGGCAGCAATCTGCGCAAAGGCGAGGCGGACGCGTCCAGCTTCCCGTCGGGAGGCATCAGGGCGACGTTTGAGGCGCGCGGCTACACCGCGTGGGACTGCTCTTCTCCGGCGTTCATCAAGAAGTCGAAGGACGGCTCGGCGGTGCTGTGCATCCCGACGGCGTTCTGTTCCTATACGGGCGAGGCGCTCGACAAAAAGACGCCGTTGCTCAAATCCATGGACGCGGTCAGCCGTCAGGGCGTGAGGCTGCTCAACATCTTGGGCGTGGACGCGCGCAAGGTCATCGCCAACGTCGGCGGAGAGCAGGAGTACTTCCTCGTCGACAAGAGCGACTATGACAAGCGTTACGACCTCGAGTTCACCGGGCGCACGCTGTTCGGCGCGATGCCGCCCAAGGGGCAGGAAAAGAACGATCAATATTACGCGACCATCCGCGACAGGGTCGCGAGCTTTATGGCGGATCTCAACGAGGAGTTGTGGAAGCTCGGCATCCCCGCCAAGACCCAGCACAACGAGGTCGCGCCCGCTCAGCACGAGCTTGCGCCGATCTTCTGCCAGGCGAACATCGCGACCGATCAAAATCAATTGATCATGGAGACGATGAAAAAGGTCGCGGACAACCACGGGCTTGCGTGCCTCTTGCACGAAAAGCCGTTCGCCGGCATCAACGGCAGCGGCAAACACGCCAACTATTCGCTCGGCACGGACACCGGGCTCAATCTGCTCAAACCGGGCAGCAATCCCGCCGAAAACAAGGTGTTTTTGCTCTTCTTCCTTGCGGTCATTGCGGGCGTGGACGAGTATTACGACTTGCTGCGCATGAGCTGTTCCAGCCTTGGCAACGACTGCCGCTTGGGCGGACACGAGGCGCCGCCGTCCATCATTTCGGTGTTCATCGGCGAGGATATGAAGAACCTCTTGGACGACATCGTCGAGGGACACACGATCGCCAGCGCGACCAAGCAATACATCAATATGGGCGTAAATTACGTCGCGAGGCCCAAGCGCGACACTTCCGACCGCAACCGCACGTCGCCGTTCGCGTTCACCGGCAACAAGTTCGAGTTCCGCATGGTCGGCTCGTCCGCGACGCTGTCCACGCCTACGATGGTGATGAACATCATGACCGCAGAGATGCTGTCGCGCATTTCGGACAGACTTGAAAATGTCCCCAAGTCTCAGCTCGACAAGGAGATCTTGACCATCGTCAAGGAGTTGTACCAAAAGCATTCGCGCATCATCTTCAACGGCAACAATTACAGCCGCGAATGGCTCAAAGAGGCGAAAAAGCGCGGGCTCGACAGCGCGGACAATGCGGTCGACGCCTACGAGGCGCTCAACGCCAAAAAGAATATGGAAGCGTTCCAAAAGCACGGCATCCTGTCCATCAAGGAGATGGAGAGCCGCCGCGCGATCTACATCGACAATTATGTCAAGTCCGCCAACATCGAGGCGGAGACGGCGTTGATGATGGCGCGCAAGCAGATCTTGCCGGCGGTGCTCAAATGGCAATACAAGCTGGCAAAGCAGGTCGACGAACTGGGCGACATCGATCCCAAGTTCGCGGGGACTCCGCGCAGGATGCTCGGCGAAGTGAGCGTGCTCGTCGACGAGTTGGACGAGGACATCGTCAAGTTGAATTCCGCAAAGGAAGGCGCGCTTTCGGCGGCGGATCCGCGCAAGCAGGCGATCCTCTTCCGTGACCGCGTACTGCCTGCGATGGCAAAGCTGCGCGCGACGGCGGACAAGCTGGAGACGATCTGTCCCAAGGACGTGTGGCCGTTCCCGACCTATGCGGACATACTTTTCTACGAATAAGATTTGATCAGAGGCAAATATGAAAAAGATGACTTCGGATGAGCTCCGCGAGAGCTATTTGAAATTCTTCGAGAGCAAGGGACACAAGATCATTCCGTCCGCTTCGCTCATTCCCGAAAACGACCCGTCGGTGCTGTTCACGACCGCGGGCATGCATCCGCTCGTGCCCTATCTTTTGGGGCAGAAGCACCCGGCAGGCAAGCGCCTTTGCGACGTGCAGAAGTGCGTGCGCACCGGCGATATCGACGAGGTCGGCGACGCGACTCACCTCACGTTCTTCGAGATGCTCGGCAATTGGTCGCTCGGCGACTACTTCAAAGAGGAGTCGATCGGGTTCAGCTTCGAGTTCTTGACCAAGGTGCTCGAGATCCCCGTCGAAAAGATCGCGGTCACCGTGTTCGCCGGCGACGAGGACTGTCCGCGCGACACCTTTGCCGCGAGCGTGTGGGAAAAGCACGGCATCCCCAAAGAGCGCATCTTCTATCTGCCCAAGGCTAACAATTGGTGGTATGCCGGTCCCACCGGTCCCTGCGGCAGCGACACCGAGATCTTCATCGACACCGGCAAGGAGCCTTGCGGCCCCGACTGTTCGCCCGCCGACGACTGCGGCAAGTGGGTCGAGATCTGGAACAACGTGTTTATGGAGTTCAACCGCACCGCGGACGGCAAGTTCGAACCGCTCAAACAAAAGAACGTCGACACCGGCATGGGCTTGGAGCGCACGGTCTGCATGATCAACGGGCTTTCCAGCGCGTACGAGACCGATCTGTTCGCCGGCGCGATCGCCAAGATCTGCGAGCTGTCGGGCAAGAAGTACGGCGAGGACGAGGAGACGACCAGGGCGATCCGCATCATCGCCGACCACATCCGCACCGCGACCTTTATGATCGGCGACGAGCGCGGCGTCGTGCCGAGCAACGTCGATCAGGGCTATGTGCTGAGAAGGCTCATTCGCAGGGCGGTCAGGTTCGCCCGTCAGATCGACTGCGATCCCGCGCGCCTTGTCGACATCGCAAAGATCTATATCGAACAATACAAGAAGGTCTATCCCGAACTCGGCGCCAACGCCGGCAAGATCGTCGAAGAGCTCGCCAAAGAGGAAGAGCGCTTCTCCAAGACGCTCGAAAACGGGCTCAAAGAGATCGAAAAGGTGCTCAAATATGTCCAAGGCAACACGCTCAACGGCAAGACGGCGTTCAGACTTTACGACACCTACGGCTTCCCGATCGAGATGACCGTCGAGATCTGCAAGGAGAAGGGCTACGGCGTCGATATGGACGGCTACAAAAAGGCGTTCGAAGAGCATCAGCAAAAGTCGCACGCCGGCGCGGAGCAAAAGTTCAAGGGCGGACTTGCCGACAGCTCGGAGATGACCACCTATCTGCACACCGCGACGCACATTTTGCTCGCGACGCTCAAAAAGGTGCTCGGCAGGGACGACATACAGCAAAAGGGCAGCAACATCACGCCCGAGAGATTGCGCTTTGACTTCAACTTCGAAAGACCGTTGACCGAAGAGGAAAAGAAGGCGGTCGAGGACGGCGTCAACGACGCGATCAGACGCGATCTTCCCGTGACCTGCGAGGAGATGACCGTCGAAGAGGCGCGCCATCAAAACGCCGTCGGCGTGTTCGGCGGCCGCTACGGCGAGATCGTCAAAGTCTATACGATCGGCGACGTCGACAAGGAGATATGCGGCGGACCGCACGCCGAACACACGGGACTTCTCGGCAAATTCAAGATCGTCAAAGAGCAGTCTTCCTCGGCAGGGATCCGCAGGATCAAAGCCATCCTCGAAAAATAAAATTTGAGAATGCTGTCTGCCGAAGATAGAGCGGCTTACGTTCACGGCTTTCGGCATAGCTTCTCCGCTTTGCTTCGATTCACTTCGCAAGGTGTTTGCATACGCAAGCACCTTGCTTGTTCATAGGCGCACGCAGAGAACTATGCCTGCGCCGATGAGAGCAACTTGGTGTTTCTTCGGCAGACATCAAACGGGGAGTCCCGTTACCCATCACTGTCACTGCTCGCGTTGCTCGCGAGGGGATAAAATAGACATAGGATGCAACGTGAAGCATTGGCGTGTTTTAAGCGAAAATATAAAGCGGAATGAATTACCAATTAAATTAAGAAAAAATACGGCGCAATAGCTTGACAAAGATTACGCTTATCTTAAATCACGTTAAAGCGAACCGAGCATTGCGTTTACCCCTTCCAAAGCTCGCGCGTTTCACGCGCAAAGTTGGCTACACATCAAGTTACAGTAGGAAAAACCCGTGACGCCAAGAAGCGAATTACAAGCTTTTTACTCGCGCTTGGCAAAAAGTATTGTAAAATCGAAAAATTATTAGCACATTAGCTTGACAAAAATTACGCTGATCTTAAAGCTAAATGTGAAGGATTTTACATAGCCTTGCCGGTAAAGAACCGAATTTTCGGAACTCAAAGATCCGTATAAATAGTCGAAGACAAAGCCCGGTTCAAGCGGATAAAACGACGACAACCGTCGCGCGAAACCGCGCTTCTCGCGCGACTCGATAACGCGGCTGTCAAATGACCGCGCTCTTTGACAGCCGCCCCTTGCGCGGTCGCGAGCGGTGAGCGAGCGTGCCGCGTGGGAAGGGGAGTATTGAGGGGGAACCATTTCGCCGCTCATATGAAAATATCGCTTGCAAGCGGTTGCTTGCAAGCGATATTGATTTGAGTGATAAGCGAAATGGTGCCCCCTCAAAGAGCGAAGCGATTATTCAAATTCGAGTTTGTTGACCTTGCACGGCACGGGGCAGGGATAGTTGCCGGTGAAGCACGCCTTGCAGAAGGACAGCTTGCTGTCGGGCGCCATTTGGTCGACGCTGTCGAGGTCGAGGAAGCCGAGCGAGTCGGCGCCGATCTTGCGCGTCAACTCCTCGTGCGTGTACTTGACTGCGGCGAGCTGATCCTGATCGGGGATGTCCGTGCCGAAGAAGCAGGGGTAGAGGAACTTGGGGCTGGCGATGCGCACATGAACTTCGGTCGCGCCGGCGTGTTTGAGCATCTTGATGATGTTGGCGGTCGTCGTGCCGCGGACGATGGAGTCGTCGATCATCACGACGCGCTTGCCCTCGACGTTGGCTTTGAGCACGTTGAGTTTGAGGGCGACGCTGCGTTCGCGCATAGCCTGCGACGGCTGGATGAAAGTCCTGCCGATGTATCTGTTCTTGATGAGTCCGACGCCGTAGGGGATGCCGCTTTCGATCGAATAGCCGATCGCGCCGGCAAGACCGCTGTCCGGCACGCCGATGACGACGTCCGCGTCGACGGGATGCTGTTTGGCGAGCAGTTTGCCCGCGTTGACGCGCGCGCCGTTGACGGACTGGCCGTCGATCTCGCTGTCGGGACGGGCGAAGTAGACGTGCTCGAAGATGCACAGCGCGGGGGTCTGACCGCAGTAGTCTTCGATCGAGAACTCGTCGTCGGGGGTGACGACGCGTATCTCGCCCGGCTTGATGTCGCGCTCAAAGTCGGCGCCGACCGCATCGAGAGCGCACGATTCGCTGGCAAATACTACCGTCTTGCCTATCCTGCCCATGCACAGCGGACGAATGCCGTGGGGGTCGCGGACCGCGATCAATTTGCGCGGGCTCATGATGAGCAGTGAGAAAGAGCCGGTCAGCATGGGTACGACCTCTTTGACCGCCTCTTCGATGGAACCGGTGTGGATGCGCGCTTTCGCGATGAGGTATGCGATGACCTCGCTATCGTTGGTGGAGTGGAAGATCGCGCCTTGTTCGGAAAGATTTTTGCGCAGTTCGGGAGCGTTGCAGATGTTGCCGTTGTGGGCGATCGTCAAAGAGCCCTTGTAGTATCTCGCGTTGAGAGGCTGGGCGTTCTCGACGGTGTTGCTGCCCGTCGTCGAATATCTGACGTGTCCGACCGCGATGTCGCCGTCCTTGGTGATCATCGGCGAGTTGTTGAACACATCACTGAGCAAGCCGAGATCTTTTTTGAGCTCGACGTCGCCGCCCACGTTGATCGCGATGCCCGCCGCTTCCTGACCGCGGTGCTGCAATGCGAACAGACCGAAATAGACGAGGTTGCCGAGCTGTTTGATGCCCGCCTTGTTGTAGACGCCGAAGACGCCGCATTCTTCTTTGATGCAAGACATAGTCATCCTCCGAAAAAAGAATACAGTCATTATAGCACAAAGAGGCGTGGATGTCATTTGTTTTGCACGGGTTTGAGCGCGCGGAAAACAATTTTTTTCGACACGTTCCGCCATGGGCGAAAAGTGGTGGACAAATGGGGACGAAATGCGCTCCGAGAGGACCGTCGCTGTAAGCGAACGAAGCGAAATGCCGCTGCGAAAACGGTTGTTTTCGCACTAACGGTGTTGTTGAACGCACATATCGCAGTGAAGCGCTTCCGGTGTCAAAAAATGATGAAAATGTGCCCCAAATTCTTGCTTGCGACGCGGTGCGTATGGTATCATAATTAGAAAGCGGAACGCGCGCACGATATGCGCATATGCGCGGTCGCGGGCTTACGCGAGAGAGGTTTTATGAAAAAAATTTGTCTTATTCTCGAAAACGGCGAAAAGTTCCACGGGGTTGCGATCGGAGCGGAAAAAGAGACGATCGGCGAGGTCGTGTTCACGACCGGTATGTCGGGCTATATCGAGACGCTGACCGACCCCAGCTTTTTCGGACAGATCGTCGTACAGACCTTTCCCCTCATCGGCGATTACGGCGTGATGAAAGAGGACTTCGAAAGCGACCGTCCGCATTTGAGCGGATATGTGGTGCGCGACCTGTGCGATACGCCGTCCAACTTCCGCAGCCAGGGCAAGCTGGACGACATGCTCAAGGAGTACGGAGTTCCCGGCATATGCGGAGTGGACACGCGCAAGCTGACCCGCATCGTGCGCGAGTACGGCGTTATGAACGGCGCGATCGTCGAGGGCGAGCCGACCGCGGAATTGATGGAGCGCATCAAGGCATACCGCCAGATCGACGCGGTCGCGAACGTCAGCTGCAAGGAGCCGTATCACGTCAAGCAGGGCAAGCCGCGCTTCAAGGTCACGATGATCGATTACGGCGCCAAGCGCAACATCGCGAGGGAACTCGCGGCGAGAGGCTGCGACGTCACCGTCGTGCCGCACGATACGTCCGCCGAGAAGATCCTCGAAGGCAAGCCGGACGGCATAATGCTGTCCAACGGCCCCGGCGACCCCGCCGAGAACAAGTTCGAGATCGAGCAGCTTGTCAAGCTGCAAAAGAGCGGCATCCCGATGTTCGGCATCTGTCTCGGGCATCAATTGCTCGCGCTCGCCAACGGGATGAAGTCGTTCAAACTCAAATACGGCCACCGCGGCGAAAACCAGCCTGTCAAGGACGTGGAGACGGGCAGGGTGTACATCACCAGCCAAAACCACGGGTACGCGCTTGACAGCGACACGGTGCCCAAGGGCGCGAAGGTGTCTTTTTACAATGTCAACGACGGCACCTGCGAGGGCGTCGAGTACGAGGGAGGCAACTTCACCGTACAGTTCCACCCCGAGGCGTGCGGAGGTCCGCTCGACACGAGGTTCATGTTCGACAAATTCATTGCCGCTATGGAGGGTAAGAGATAATGCCGCTCAACAAAGATATTCACAAAGTAATGGTCATAGGTTCCGGTCCCATCGTGATCGGACAGGCAGCAGAGTTCGACTATGCGGGCACGCAGGCTTGCCGCGCGCTCAAAGAGGACGGACTTGAAGTCGTCTTGGTCAACTCCAACCCGGCGACGATCATGACGGACAACGCGGTCGCGGACAGGATCTACATCGAGCCGCTCACGCTGACCACGGTCAAGAGGATCATCGAAAAAGAACGTCCCGACAGCCTTATGTCGACGATGGGCGGTCAAATGGGACTTACGCTGTCCATGCAGCTCGCCAAAGAGGGCTTCCTCGACAAGATGGGCGTCAAGCTGCTCGGCGCAGATCCCGACACCATCGACAAAGCCGAGGACAGACAGATGTTCAAGGACACTCTCGCCGCGATCGGCGAGCCGGTCATCCCGTCCAAGGTCGTCAACGATCTCGATTCCGCGATCGAGGTCGCCCGTGAGATAGGCTATCCCGTCATCGTCCGTCCCGCGTTCACTCTCGGCGGCACCGGCGGAGGCATCGCCGACACAGAGGAAGACTTCCTCGAGATCGCCGAGAACGGCCTGCGCAGCTCCCCGATCCACCAGATCCTGGTCGAGAAGTGCATCAGCGGCTGGAAAGAGATCGAGTTCGAGGTGATGCGCGACAGCAAGGGCAACGTCATCACCATCTGCAGCATGGAGAACTTCGACCCCGTCGGCGTTCATACCGGCGACAGCATCGTCATCGCCCCTGCGGTCACTCTCGCGGACAAAGAGTATCAAATGCTGCGCACCGCGGCGCTCAACATAATCGAGGCTCTCAAAGTCGAGGGCGGCTGCAATTGCCAATTCGCGCTCAAACCGGACAGCTTCGAATATGCGGTCATCGAGGTCAACCCCCGCGTGTCGCGTTCTTCCGCGCTCGCGTCCAAGGCGACCGGCTATCCGATCGCGAAGGTCGCGACCAAGATCGCGATAGGCTACACCCTCGACGAGATCAAGAATGCGGTCACGGGCAACACCTACGCATGCTTTGAGCCGGCGATCGACTATGTCGTCGTCAAGTTCCCCAAGTGGCCGTTCGACAAGTTCTTCTACGCCAGCCGCAAGCTGGGCACTCAGATGAAGGCGACGGGCGAGGTCATGGCGATCGGCACGACGTTCGAACAGGCGATCATGAAGGCGGTCAGAGGCGCGGAGATCTCGCACAATACCCTCGACAGCGACAAGTTCGCCGCCTACGGCGACGCTCAGCTCGCCGAGAAGCTGCACGACGTCGACGACGAGCGCATCTTCGTCATCTTCGAGTCGCTCAAGCGCGGCGTCACGGTCGACGAGATCTACAACGTCACCAAGATCGACAGATGGTTCTTGAGCAAGCTGAACAAGCTGGTCGAGATGCAGCGCCGTCTCAAGGCGGAGCCGCTCACCGACGAGCTCTACCTCGAGGCAAAGAAGATGGGCTATCTTGACAAGTCCATCGAGAAGATAAGCGGTAAGAAGATCGCGCACAAGCGCTATGCTTCCTACAAGATGGTCGACACCTGCGCGGCGGAATTCAAGGCGGAGACCCCGTACTTCTATTCCACCTACGACGACGAGAACGAGGCGGAGGAGTTCCTCAAAGAGCATCCTTCCGACAAGAAGAAGGTCGTCGTCTTCGGCTCCGGTCCCATCCGCATAGGGCAGGGCATCGAGTTCGACTATGCGTCCGTCCACTGCGTCTGGGCGCTCAAGCGCAAGGGCTTTGAGGTGGTCATCGTCAACAACAACCCCGAGACTGTCTCCACCGACTTCGACACCGCCGACAGGCTGTACTTCGAGCCGTTGACGGACGAGGACGTGCTCAGCATCCTCAACACCGAGAAGCCGTACGGCGTCGTCGTCGCATTCGGCGGACAGACGGCGATCAAGCTGACCAAGATGCTTCGCCGCGAGAACATCCGCATCCTCGGCACCCAGGCGGAGGACATCGACGCCGCGGAGGACCGCGAAAGGTTTGACGAATTGCTCGAAAAGCTGCAGATCAAGCGTCCCAAGGGCTTCACCGTCATGACCAAAGAAGAGGCGCTCAAGGTCGCAAACGAGATAGGTTATCCGACGCTGCTGCGTCCCTCCTACGTCCTCGGCGGTCAGAACATGACCGTATGCTACGGCGACGCCGACGTCATCGAATATATGGACGTCATCCTGTCGCAGGAGATCGAGAACCCCGTCCTCATCGACAAGTACCTCATGGGCAAAGAGCTCGAGGTCGACGCGATCTGCGACGGCAGAGATATCCTCATCCCCGGCATCATGGAACACATCGAGAGGACGGGCATCCACTCGGGCGACTCCATCGCCGTCTATCCGGCGTGGAACCTCAGCGACGAGATGGTCGAGCGCATCATCGAGTGCTCCAAACAGCTCGCGTTGTCGCTGCATACGCTCGGTCTCGTCAACATCCAATATTTGATCTATCACGACGAACTTTACGTCATCGAGGTCAACCCGCGCAGCAGCCGTACCGTGCCATACATCAGCAAGGTCACCGGCGTGCCGATGGTCGACCTCGCGACGAGGGCGATCCTCGGCGAAAAGCTCGCCGACATGGGCTACGGCACGGGGCTGTATCCCAACTCGCCGTACGTCGCGGTCAAGGTGCCGGTGTTCTCGTTTGAGAAATTGACCAACGTCGACACCCAGCTCGGACCCGAGATGAAGTCGACCGGCGAGGTCTTGGGCATCGCGAGCACGCTCGAAGAGGCGCTGTTCAAGGGGCTTGTCGCCGCGGGCTACCGCATGAAAAAGAAGGGCGGCATCTTCATCACCGTCCGCGACCAAGACAAGGGCGAGATCGGCGAGATCGCGCAAAAGTTCGAGGAGCTCGGCTATACGCTCTATGCGACCGCCGGCACCGCAAAGGTGTTGCGCGACATCGGGCTTGACGTCATCGTCGTCGACAAGATCCACCAAAACCCCGAACACAACAACCTCACCCTGATCGAGAGCGGCAAGATCCACTACATCATCTCCACCTCGTCCAAGGGCAAGCTGCCGACGCGCGACAGCGTCAAGATACGCCGCAAGGCGGTCGAGAGGGCGATCCCCTGCCTGACCAGCATCGACACGGCGAACGCGGTCGCCAACAGCCTGATGAGCAGATATTCCGAGTTCAACACCGAGCTTGTCGACATCAACAGGCTGCGCACAGGCAAGACGCTGCGCAAGTTCACCAAGATGCACGGCTGCGGCAACGACTATATCTACTTCGACTGTATGGAGTCCCCGATCGACAGCCCCGAAAGGCTCTCGATCGCGCTGTGCGACAGACACAAGGGCATAGGCGGCGACGGGGTCATACTCATCTGTCCGTCCAAGGTCGCCGAGGCGCGCATGCGTATGTTCAACCTCGACGGCAGCGAGGGCAAGATGTGCGGCAACGGCATACGTTGCGTCGCGAAGTATCTGTTCGACAACAACATCGTGCGCAAACACGGGTTCGGCATCGAGACGGGCGCGGGAGTGAGGGGCGTCATGATCCACACCCAAAACGGCGAGGCGACCTCGGTCACCGTCGATATGGGCAAGGCGAGCCTTGCGGCGAAGGACGTCCCCGTCGTGACCAAAAAGGCGAAACTCGTCGCCGAAAAGGTCAAGGTCGGCGGAGAGGAGCGCGAGATCACCTGCGTGTCCATGGGCAACCCCCATTGCGTCATTTTTGTCAAACACCTCGACAGCCTCGACGTGAACGGCATAGGCGAAGCGGTCGAAGTCGACCCGATGTTCCCCGAACGTACCAACGTAGAGTTCGTCAAGGTGATGGACAGCCACACCCTGCGCATGAGAGTGTGGGAGAGAGGCAGCGGCGAGACGCTCGCATGCGGCACCGGAGCGTGCGCGGCGGCGGTCGCGGCGGTCGAAGCGGGTCTTTGCCCCAAGGGCGAGGACATCACGGTCAGAGTTCCGGGCGGCGACCTCGTCGTCAAATACACGGACGAGGCGGTCTATCTGACCGGCGAAGCCGTCAAGATCTTCGACGGCGAGATCGAGATCTGAGGTGAAAACATGGTAGGCATCGGCAGGACGACATACGGCAAATACGGCGCGTGCGTCGAGATCACGGACGGCGTGCGTAGCCTGCTCGTGACCACGGACATCGGTCCGCGCATCATCTACTTCGGGATGAAGGGCGGCGAAAACATCATGTTCGAGGACAAGGGCGACGACATCAACAAGGGCGGCAAGTTCTTTGACGACAATCTGCCGGGCAAGGGCATCTGGCACATCTACGGCGGACACAGGTTGTGGAAGTCGCCCGAATATATGGACACCTACTATCCCGACAATGCGCCCGTCGACGTCAAGATGACCTCTCACGGGGCGATCTTCACCGCCGAGCCGGAGGTGACGACAAAGCTGCAAAAGAGCGTCGCGATCGAGATGAGCGACGACGGCGTCGTCACCATCAGACATAGGATAACCAACACGGGCACGCAAAACAGCGGCAAGATCGCGCTGTGGGCGCTGACCGTCATGGACAAGGGCGCGGTCGGCGAGTTCAAGCTGTCGCAAGCGGATACCGGCTTTTTGCCCAACCGCAATCTCGTGTTCTGGCAATACAGCGACATGACGGACGACCGCTTTGCTACGGACGGCAAAAAGGTCACGCTCACATGGAAGGACAGACCGCCGTTCAAGGTCGGCGCGCTGATCGACGACGGCAAGATCACCATCCGCACAAAGGGAGTGGTGTTCACCAAGTCTTTCGGCTGCGAGGCAGGCGCGGACTATCCCGACATGCAATGCAACGCCGAGCTCTATACCAACGAGCTGATGTTCGAGGTGGAGAGCCTTTCGCCGCACCTGACATTGGAGCCGGGAGAGAGCGCCGAACACGTCGAAGTGTGGACGCTGGAAAAAGAATAAGGCAGGTCATACGACAAGACATCGCCGCCCCGAAAGGAGCGGCGATTTTGCCGTGATATCGTTGCGGGATGACTTGGAACTTCCCTCAAAAAATGCGGCAAGATCTTGCCGTCGATCGTCCAAACCGTCAAAATAGGGCGAATCGAAAAACTCGGAGAGAGTGATCCCCGCGCTCGACACCCTTGCCAACTTGTGCAAGATATTGGACGTCTCGCCGGCATATAGCCTGTGTTTTGAAGATTGAAATATCCCCGAGGTTTGCGCCTCGGGGATGAGCGATTGTGCCGCACTTCGTGTTTGTAATTGCCAAAACGTTGACATTCGCTCGGTGAAAGATTATAATACTCACATAGGCGACTGATGTTGCCTGTGGCAGGTTTGCGGCGCGGTCGCGAGCCAATGCGCCGCAAAGGAGGAGAGAAGCCATGGAGTGGCACCAGCAGCTTTACAACGTGTTGACTCACGTCAACAACGTGGTGTTGTTCGTAATAGGCATACCGTTTTTGCTTCAACTGATATATATGTTCTTGTTTTGGGTGCCCAAGAAGAAGTTTCCCGTTTCGGAAAACAAGAACAGGATCTGCGTTTTGATCTGCGCTCACAACGAAGAGGACGTGATCGGCGCGACGGTCGCGGATCTGATATCCCGTCAAAACTATCCCAAAGAACTTTTCGACATCTATGTCGTCGCGCACAATTGCACCGACCGCACCGCCGAGATCGCAAGAGAGGCGGGCGCGACAGTCTTTGTGTTGGACGATCCCGACGAGAGCAGGCACATCGTTTCGTATGCGCTGAAATTCGGATATGAAAGCATTCTGGCGACTGGGATAGATTATGCGTTTTCGCTGAGGTTTGACGCGGACAATCATGTCAACGACGACTTTTTCTCGTTGATGAACGACGCGTGGTGCGCGGGAGTGAAGATCGCGCGCCCTTACGAATCCGCGCTCAATATGACGCAGAACAACTTCACGATGGCGTGCGGGCTCTACTACATCTTTGATTCGCGCTTCGGTTCGCGCGTCCGCGAGAGGCTCCGTCTCGACGCTCACGTCAACGGCCCCGGGTCGATGACCGACTTTGACATCATTCGAAAGATAGGCGGTTATGACACGATCAGCATCGTCGAAGACACCGAGTTTTGCTTCAAGAGGATGATCGACGGCTATCGCTGCCATTTCGTCGAAGACGCGGTCGTCTACGAAGATCTGCCGTCGTCCTTCAAGGACACGCTCAACCGCAACAAGCGCATCGCTTCGGGCAACGTACGGCTTTTGGCGAAGTACACCCCCAAGCTGGTTTGGAACTCGATCAAACAATTCAGGTTTTCGTTCATCGAGCAGATATTGACCTACTTCTTTATGATCATCGCGCTGCTGCTGTGCACTTGGATCCCGGCGTACTACATCTATGCGTTTTCCTATCTCGGAGCGAACGGCATCATGCACACGGCGGACGCCGCGGCGGCGGGGTTGGTCGGTCCGGGGTTTTGGGAACTGCTGACCATTGTCGGATTGTGCGTAGGGATATTGTTTATGTTCGCCGGCATATTGCAGGGGATGCTACTCGTGATCTTCGAGTACAAAAAGATGGGCGCAAAGCGGCGCAGAGAGCTCATTCCGGGCGTCTTGCTGTTTCCGGCGTTTACGGTAATATACTGCATTACGATGGCTGTCGGGCTTTTCTGCAAGCCGACATGGGCGAAGATCAATCGTAACACCGGCACGTCCGCCGCATCAAACGCTTCGGGCGAACAGCTGCCGGCAGGGGACGACGCACCCGCTCAGCCGCCGACAGAGAACGATGACGGCGCGTCAGGTGAGGGCGAAGACGCCGCAGACGGCACAGGCGACGAGGTCTCGCCGCCCGACAAAACGCAGGAAGACGGCAAGGATTGATGCGAAGGCGACGGCGGCAGCCGTCGCCCGATTTTTGATCGTATGAGCGCGCGCCGTGCGCATCATGTTCTTCACATGCGTTGCGCCCTACGATAATTGAATCTTGCGGTTTGCGGCATTGCCGCTGACGGCGGCGTTTGCCGGCAGAGGCGTTACGGCTTCTGCGTTGACTTGTCGCATATTTCATCAAAACGATTTAAGGCATTTCATCTTCATTCTGCCGAGGTTTTGCGCTTGCAGGCATGTTCGTTGTAAACAAAAAGCCCCGAGGACAAGCCTCGGGGACAAATTTTACGTTGCAGTCGACTCAGTCCGAATGTCTCGCTTCGTCCATCTTTGCGGTCTCGTCGACGATCTTCAGCACCATTTCGAACGCGTCTTCAAGCACCGTTTGGTCGAGCCCGTCTATTGTGTCGTTGAAGGTGTGGTAGTATTCCGTCGTCGTCGGGTTTTGCGCGCACAGCGTGATCGTCTTGACGCCTGCGCGAATGAACGGGGTGGAGTCGCATCCGCCTGCCGGATTGAGCATGATCTTGGGTTCAAGACCCATCTCGTTCATGACTTTGAGCGCGACGTCGCGAAGATCGGGATCGAATTTGGAGCCCAGCCACGCGTCGCCCATGATCACCGAGAAGTAGGGGCGGTCGCGGAAGGAATCGAGGTTGAGCAAATAGGTGCGTTCGCCCATCAGCGACGGGTCGCCCTTGTGGCGCTTGACGAAGTCCATTGCGCCTTTGAGGCTCGCCTCTTCCGCGCCCATGCCGGCGGCGATTATGCGGCAGTCGGCAGGCGCCTTTTCGGGATTGGCATAAAAGTATTTGAACAGAGCGATATAGAGACCCGTGCCCGTCAAGTTGTCCATCGCGCCCGGCGACGCCTTGGACTTGTCCCACGACACATATTGGCACAGCCAATAGCACCCGGGCAGGCAGAGCACCGGCAGGATGTAGAGTACGATCGAGAAGATCTGAACTCCGCTCAACTCTTCGGCGGTCGCCAGCTCGCCTATGTAGAGGAAGCTGTACATCCCGAGGCAGAGCGCGATCACGCTCATCACCAATATCGCCAGCACGCTGACCACGCCGATCACCGTCTTGGGGATCGCGGTCTTGGGGTTTTTGACCGAAAGTTGCCAGCACCAGCTGCTGTCGTTGTGCGCGGAGAGTATGATCGTGCGCTTGACGTTGCCGCTGAGCGGCTCAAAGGTGTTGTAGACGTTTTGAGACGGCTCTTTTTTGAACAAAAAGTCGAGTTTCGCCGAGTAGGTGAAGACCTGTACGATCGCGAGGATCAGCGTGAACACGGTCGAGATAAGGCTCGCGATCGGCGAGACATAAAACAACACGAAAGAGATGATGCCGAGTAGCCCGAGTATCGGGATCGCGGCGATCGACGCGCGCGGCGCCATGGTGAACTTTTCGACGGTGGACGGCTTGCCCGATATGCGTTCGAGCTCGTCCGCGATCATCGCGGCGCCCTGTGCCTCCTCGGGAGATCCCGGCAGACGGGGACCGGTGGCGTCGATCACCTTTGCGGCAAAGTCGTAGACGAACTTGCCGTACTCTTGTTTCTCGTTCATTTTCCTGCTCCTTAAGCTTTTTCATTATTATATCATACGGCTTGCGCCGCGACAACGTGTTTGTCTAAACTTTTTCACGCTTTTTTAATTTTTTTTGCGCCGCCGGGTTCATTTGAGGCAATGCGAAAACCTTGCGGAAACCTCGACGAGCGCGGATCGGTGAATTTATACATCGATATGGCGTTTTTGTAGCTTAATTCACCTATCGGGCGCATTTGGGGCGTAAAAAAAATTTATAAATATTGACACTCGCGAAAATGTTGTGATAAAATAGACGTATAAACCAAATCTTGGCTTTAAGGAGGCAATTATGAAGGTAACTTATACCGCTCTTCCCGGCAAGGCTGAGGCGCATTACGGCGTCACGCGCTGGGCAAACGCTCAAGAGATCAATCAAAGTCTCAAAGAACTCACCGATAAGAATATTTACAGCATTCCCGAAGAGGAATACAAAAAGATATGCTCCGAATACTATGACGTCAAGTGCGCCAAGTCCAAGGAGATCACCGCGGAAGCCAAAAAGTATATCCCGGGCGGCGTTCAGCACAACCTCGCCTTCAACAAGCCCTTCCCGATGTGCATGACCAAGGCGGAGGGGGCATACCTCACCGACATCGACGGCAACAAGTACATCGACTTCTTGCAGGCGGGCGGCCCGACCATTTTGGGCAGCAACTTCCCGGCGGTGCAGGAAGAGGCGATCAAGCTGATCAAGGAGTGCGGACCCGTCACCGGTCTGTTCCACGAGGCGGAACTGCTGATCGCGAAGGAGATCAACAAGCACATGCCCTATGTCGAGAAATTCCGTATGCTCGGAAGCGGCACCGAGTCGGTCATGGCTGCGATCCGTATCGCGAGATGTGCGACCAAGAAGAAGAGAGTCATCAAGATCGGCGGCGCATATCACGGCTGGTCCGATCAGATGGTCTACGGACTCAAAGTGCCCGGCACCAGACAGTTCCTCGAGTCGTTCGGCATCCCCAACGTCATCTTCTCCGTCGTCGACGAGGTCAGACCCAACGACCTCAATATGCTTGAGGACTATCTCAAACTCAACAAGCTGCGCGGCGGCACCGCTGCGGTCATCGTCGAGCCGGTCGGACCCGAATCGGGCACCAGACCCGTCGATTGGGACTACAACAAGGGCGTCAGGGCGCTGTGCGACAAGTACGGCTGCATCTTCATCTTCGACGAAGTCGTCACCGGATTCAGAGTTGGTCTCGGCGGCGCGCAGGGTCTGTTCGACGTGAGACCCGACTTGACCATCTTCGGCAAGATCGTCGCGGGCGGCTATCCCGCTGCGGGCGGCGTAGGCGGCAGACGCGACCTCGTCGACCTGATGGCGGCGGGCGTTGCCGGCGGCGCGAAGAAGGCTTACGTCGGCGGCACTTTGGCGGCTAACCCGCTGTCCGCGATGGCAGGCTATGTCGCGATCAAGGAGATCGCAAAGAACGACGCCTGCGTCAAGGCGGGACGCGCCGGCGACAGATTGACCGACGGGCTCGTCAAGTTGATCGAAAAGTACGAGCTGCCCTATGTCGCGTACAACCAAGGCTCGATCGTCCACCTCGAATGCACCGGCGCGATGAGTTACGACTTCTCGTCGATGAACATCCTCAAGCTGCTCAGCGTGCTCAAGATGAAGGACATGATCATGGTCCGCAAAGAGGCGATGGAGCACATGGGCGCGGCGTATATGTCTCACGGCATTGTCACACTCGCCGGCAGCAGACTGTACACCTCGATGGCGGACACCGACGAGGTCATCGACGACGCGCTCGGCAAGTTCGACCAAGTGTTCGCTCTCGTCAAGGAGCGCACCGAGCCGATGGAGAAGCAGGTCGCGAGATATCGCGCCGAAAAAGAGGCGAAAAAGGCTGCCGCGATCGCCGCGAGAAAGAATCAATAATCTAAGATAGGGACCGGGGTTGCCCGTGTGCAAAAGCGCACGAGCGACCCCTTTTTCGAATTAAAAGCGGGGATCCGCAAAGGTGAATTATGGGAAAGTATATCATCGCCCACGACATGGGCACAAGTTCGGACAAGGCGGTCCTCGTCGACTTTGAAGGCAAGATCGTCGCGACAAACACCGCGCCCTATCCGACCTACTACCCCAGCCCGAGCTTCGTCGAACAGGATCCGGCGGAATATTGGGAGGCGGTCTGCAAGGCGACGCGCGCCGTCGTCGAGCAGTCGGGCATCAAGCCGGACGAGGTCAAGGGCATAGTCTTTTCGACGCAGGCGATGGGCATCATCCCCATCGATCAATGGGGCAACGTGCTGCACAACAACATCACTTGGGTCGACGGCAGGGCGGAGAAGCAGGCGCGTTCGATCATGCGCAAGCTCGGCGGCAAGAGGCTGTTCACTCTCGTCGCAGGTACGCCGATCATGGGCAAGGACGTCGTCGCCAAGCTGATCTGGCTCAAAGAAGAGCGCCCCGACGTCTACAACAGCACCAAGTATTTCCTCGACGTCAACGGCTATCTCAAATTCAAGTGCACGGGCGAAATGGTCGCCGAATACAGCGGCGCGTCCAGCTATGGGCTCGACCTCAAAAAGAAGCAATGGATGTCCGTGCTGTCGCTGACGGGACTTGACATGAAAAAGCTGCCGCCGCTCGTCAAGAGCACCGATCAGATCGGCTCGGGATTGACCGAACAGGCGGCGCAGGAGATGGGACTCAAGCCCGGTACGCCCGTGTTCGGCGGCTGCGACGACACGCAGAGCGCGTGCATAGGTTCGGGCATGAACAGCGACGGCGACATCCACATCTATCTCGGCACTTCCGCGTGGGTAGGCGCCGCATCCAGGGACAAGACGCAGTTCAAGCACGGCGCGTCCGCGATACAGAGCGCGGACATCAACATGAACCTCATCGTCGGCATCACAGAGGCGGCGGGCAGCAACATCCAGTGGCTGATCGACCAATTTTTCCGTCAGGAGCAAAAGGAACTCGGCGATGGCATCTATTCCTATATGGACAAGGTCATCGAGACCATTCCCCCCGGGTCCGACCACCTGTTGTGTACGCCGTGGATGCTGGGCGAGAGATGCCCGGTGTCGTCGACGACCACGAGGGCGACGCTTTTCAACATCGGACCCGAGCATACGCGCGAGCATTTGATGCGCGCCGTCTACGAGGGCATCGGCTACAATCTGAGATGGATCCTCGAGAATTTCGAGAAGGATTACGGCTTCCACTGCCGCCAATTCCGCATCATCGGCGGCGGCGCGCTCGACGACGCGTGGATGCAGATCATCGCGGATATCACGCGCGCGGAGTTTGCGGTCGTAGACAATCCGCGCAACGCCGGCGCTTTGGGCGCGGCGATCATCGCGCTGATCGGACTTGGCGAACTCGAGAGCTTTGAGAGCGCCAAACAGTTCGTCAAAGAAAACAAGACCTATCGCCCCAACCCGGCGAACGGCTACATCTACGACGAGATGTTCGCCACCTACAAACGACTTTACAAGAGCCTCAAACGCACCTACTACAAGGCGAACGCGCTGAGGTTCGGAGGAGGAGAAGATGATTGACAAAAAGCTCGCCGCCACCATGTGCGACTATGCGCAAAAGGCGGTTTCGGAAAGGCTTTGCGGCGACGGCGACGTCATCGCGATGCGCTCCAAGGGCGGCTTTGTGAAAAACGCCGCGCCGTTTGCGGAGCTGACCGAGGACAAGTTGGTCGAAGTCAAGGCGGACGACCGTTCGGGACAGAACGCGCTGCTCGGCGAGTTGTTCGCGACGCGCGAGGACATCAACGCGGTCATGATCACTCACCCCGCGTATGTGCGCGCTGTCGCAGAGGCGAAGGCGACCATTCCGGCGGTCATCGACGACATGGCTCAGATCGTCGGCACGACCTGCAAGACGAGCAAGAGCGCGGAAGTCGCCGACGTGATCAAGGCGGTCAAGGGGCGCAATTCCTGCCTCATAGCCGGCGGCGGCGCGTTGACTTCGGGCCGCACGATGGACGAGGCGTACACCTGTGCGCTCGTGCTCGACAAGGCGGCGCACGTCTTCGTCTGCGGCAGTGTGGTCGGCGGTTGCAAGGTCATCAATACGCTCGAAGCCAAGCTGATGCGCTTCGTCTACAAGAAGAAGTACAGCAAGACCAATCAAGAGAACATTTCCCAAAGGGAGGGCGACTGATATGGCATGGGACAAAGAGGAAGAAAAGAGACTGCGTCAAGTCATCAAGGACAGCGGCGTCGCGCTGCTCGCCGAGAACCTCGTGCAGGGCACTTGGGGCAACACCGCGGTCAGGCTTGACGACGATCACATGCTCGTCACCCCGACGGGGCTCGACTATGTCGCATTGCAGCCCGAAGACATGCCGATCGTGCAGATCAGCGATCCGTCCGTTTGGAGCGACGGCAAAAAACCGACCAGCGAGCGCAAGATACACGCGGCGATCATGGCGGCGCGCCACGAGATCAACGCGACCATCCACTCGCATCCGGTGTGGTGCTCGGTGTTCGCGTCCGCCCGCGTCGAACTGCCGGTGATGAGCGACGAGATGCAAAAACTCGTCGGCGGCAGTGCACGCGTCGGCGCGTACGGGCTGCCCGGCACCAAAAAGCTGCGCAACGGCACCGTCGCCGCTATGCAGGGGCGCAACGCCTGCTTTATGGCAAACCACGGCGTGTTCTGCGCGGGCAGGGATATGGACGAGGCGTTCGAGATCATCCGTATCATGGAGCGCAGCTGCAAGCAGTACATCGAGCAAAAGACGCTCGAAGCGACCGGTCAAAAGACTTACAGCGACGAGCTGCTCTTCGACTACTTCAAGTCGAAATATGGCGCTTGACGGGTTTTCGCCGCGCTTCGGCAAGGCGTTGACGCCCGCAGAGGCGCGCGAGCTCAATCCGCTCGTGCTCGCCTATGTCGGCGACGGCGTACAGATGCTCTATTTGCGGGCAAGGCTGGCGTCGTCGTCGCACGCAAAGGCGGGCAAATTGCACACGCTCGTCTCGGGACAGGCGAGGGCGACTTCGCAGGCGAAGGCGGCAGCCGCGCTCAACGAGAGGTTTGACGACGAGGAGAGAGCGATCTTTTTGAGGGCGCGCAACTCTCATGTCGGAAGCGCGGCAAAGCACGCGTCGATCGCCGAATATCACTCGGCGACAGGGCTCGAGGCGGTGTTCGGTTTTCTCTATCTCACAGGCAGGACGGACAGGCTGGACGAGTTGCTCGACGCGGCGTTTGACGTTTGTTCCGATTGAGCGACCCGTTTGGGTTGCTTTTTTTGCGATTTCGGTATATCATAGAATCATACAAATGATGCGCATGCGCGCAAAGGAGTCACTATGCCCCAAGTCAAACCGAAAGTAGTCTTGCTCGACTATACGCCCGACCCCGAAAAGGTGGTCGCGCTCGCCGCGAAACTCTGTTACAGCGACGCCGACATCGGCGATCTCAAACAGGGCGTGGACAGCAAGGACGTGTCCAAATTTTTGCAGCGTCTCGTCTCGATGAGCCATCTGTCGCCCATCGAACACGCTTCGTTCACGTTCGGCATAGAGGGCGTGTCGCGCGCTCTGCTCGCGCAGATCACACGCCACCGCATCGCGAGCTTTTCGGTCAAGTCCCAGCGCTATGTCTCGGCAAGCGGAGAGGAGACGTTCAACTATGTCATCCCCCCGGCGATCGAGGCGCTCGGCGAAGAATACGCCGCCAAGTTCCGCGCGCAGATGGACGAGATACAGGGCTGGTACTCGGAGTGGCAGACGCTGCTCGGCGGCGCGTGCGAAAAGTCCAACGAGGACGCGCGTTTTGTGCTGCCCAACGCCGCGGAGACCAAGATGGTCGTCACGATGAACGCGCGCGAATTGATGCACTTTTTCCGTCTGCGCTGCTGCAACCGCGCGCAGTGGGAGATCCGCGAGGTCGCATGGCAGATGCTCGCTCTCGTCAGCGAAGTCGCGCCGATGCTGTTCTCGGCAAGCGGTCCGTCCTGCGTGTCCGGTCCATGCTCGGAGGGCAAGATGTCGTGCGGCAAGCCCGACGAAGTCCGCGCGCGCAGAAAGGAGCTCAAATGATCATAGCCGGCAAAAACGCCGTCGCCGAGGCGCTCTCGGCAGGCGTAGCGATCAAGCAACTTTACGTCGCCAAGGGCGCGCACGACATGGACAAACTCGTGTCCGCCGCGCGCGAGAGGCGCGTGCCTGTGCGTTTTGAAGAGAGACAGGCTTTGGACAGGCTGTCCGAAGGGGTACGCCATCAGGGCGTGATCGCGGTCGGGGAGGAGTTTGAATATACCGATTTCGAACAGCTCGCCGCGCTGAACAGAGGCAAGGACGCCGCGCCGTTTTTGCTCGTTCTGGACGGCGTCGAGGATCCGCACAATCTCGGCAGCATACTGCGCGTCGCCGAGTGCGCGGGCGTGGACGGGGTCATCATTCCGTCTCGCCGCAGTGCGTCCGTCAACGCGACGGTGATCCGCGTGTCCGCCGGCGCGGCGGCGCACGTCAAGGTCGCCAAGGTGGGCAACGTCAACGACGCGATACGCCGTCTCAAAGAGGAATTTTTCAAGGTCTATTGCGCCGATATGGGCGGCGAGCCGATGTACGGGGCAGACTATTCGGGCGCGATCGCGCTGGTGATAGGAGGAGAGGGCAGCGGGGTGTCGCGCCTCACCGCAAAGCTGTGCGACAGATCGCTGTCCATCCCGCAGTTCGGCAAGGTCAACTCGCTCAATGCGTCCGTCGCCTGCGGCATATTGTGCTACGAGGCGGTCCGCGCGCGCGGAGGCATGAAGTGAGCGAAGAAGAATTGTTCGCGCTCGCGGCAGACGGCGACGAGGGAGCGGTCGAGACGCTTTTGGCGTGTTACAAGAGCATTGTGACCGCAAATGTGCGCCGCTATTTTCTCGTCGGCGGAGATTCGGAAGACCTCGCGCAAGAGGGGATGATCGCCCTCTATCGCGCGATCAAGACCTATCGCCCCGAGAGCGGCGCGTTCGCCGCATACGCCGCCGGATGCGTCAAGAACAGACTGCTCGACGTCATCAAGTCCGCAAACCGCGACAAGCACAAGGCGCTCAACGGGTATATCCCTCTTGCCGATGCGGACGAGCTGCTCGGCGCGGGAATGAGCGCGGAGGAGATCGCGATATCGCGCGAGAGCGGACGCGATCTCGCCAAGGCTTTGGACAGCGGATTTTCGGACGAAGAAAAGGCGCTGCTCAACCTCTATCTTGCAGGCAAAAGTTACAAGGAGATCGCCGGCGTCTTGGGCGTTACGGTCAAAAAAGTCGATACGTCTTTGCAAAAACTCAAAAAGAAAATTCTCAAGATCGTGCGATCTCATCGCCAGGAGGACATATGAACGAGACTATAAAAGTGTTGACGACGCGTCGCAGCGTTCGCAAATTCAAGAGCGATCCCGTCCCCGAAAAGGTGTTGGACGAGATCTTGACGGCAGGCATGTACGCGCCCACCGGCATGGGGCAGCAGAGCCCGATCATCATCGTGATCACCGACCCCGAGGTGCGTGCCGAGGTGTCCGAACTCAACGCCGAGATCGCGGGGATGTCGGGCGACCCCTTTTACGGCGCGCCGGTGATCTTGCTCGTCGCCGCCAAAAAGCGCCCGACCGACGTGTATGACGGCACATGCGTGATCTCCAACCTGATGAACGCCGCGTGGTCGCTCGGAGTCGGTTCGTGCTGGATCCACCGCGCAAAGGAAGAGCTTGAAGGCGAGTGGGGCAAAAAGCTGCTCGCGAAGCTGGGCATAGAGGGCGAATATGTCGGCGTCGGACATGTCGCACTCGGCTATCCCGACGGCGAGATCGCCGCGCCAAAGCCGCGCAAGAGCGATTGGGTCTACCGCATTTGATTGCGCAAAACGAAAGACGACAAAGGGACCAAAATATCGGTCCCGATTTTTTGCAAAAAAAGCGACGCAGCGCCGTACGTTTGTCGGACGGGCGTTCAGTCCTCAAGCCCCGCAAGCCAGTCGAGCGACACGTCGAAAAAGCGCGCGATCGCGACGAGGTTGGACAGCGTCGGCTCGCATTTGTTCAACTCCCAAAGGCTGATCACAGACTTGCCCACGCCCAGCTTTTCGGCGAGGGCGATCTGACCCAGCCCCGCCTCTTTGCGCAATTCTCTCAATCGTTCTCCGAATGTCGCGTCCATATAACTATATTCCCACAAAATTGGGAATTTTAGTTGACTTCCCACTAAAATGGGAATAAAATAAAAATATCGGATATATCTTCGATATGTCCGTCTGCGGATTTCGGCGGAGAGGCGGAGGTCTCTCCGCTTCGCTTTACGTCATTTTGACAAAACATTTACGCATATATACTTGTAAAAAGTTTGCGCGCAATGATATAATATGAGCGTGAAAATTTTATCATACGGACGGAGCTGCCGTCCAAGGAGATAACTATGGACAAGATGACAATCAGAGACGTAGACGTCAACGGCAAGCGCTGCCTCGTCAGAGTGGACTTCAACGTCCCGATGAAGGACGGCGTGATCACCGACGATACCCGCATCATCGGCGCGTTGCCGACGATCGAATATTTGATGCAGCACGGCGCAAAGGTCATCCTTTGCTCGCATATGGGCAAGCCGCACAGCATTCTCAGCGCAAAGGTCGGTCTGACCAAGAAGGAGAAGAAGGCGGTCGAGGCTCTTCCCGAGAACGAGAGAGCCGCAGCGACCGAGGCGTACATCGCCAAGGCGCTCAAAAACGATCCCGTCAAACTCACGCTCAAACCGGTTGCCGACAGGCTCAACGAGCTGCTCGGCGGCAAGGTGACGTTCGCAAAGGACGTCGTCGGCGAGGACGCCAAGGCGAAGGTCGCCGCCTGCAAGTGCGGTGAGTGCGTACTGCTCGAGAATCTGCGCTTCTACGCAGAGGAGGAGGGCAGAGGCGAAGAGTTCTGCCGTCAGCTCGCTTCCTATTGCGACATCTATGTCAACGACGCGTTCGGCACTGCGCACCGTTCGCACGCGTCGACCGCGGCGATCGTCGAATACGGCTTTGTCAAGACCGCGGTCTGCGGCTTCCTGATCGAGAAGGAGCTCAAAGTCATGGCTCACGCGCTCGAGGCGCCCGAGAGACCGTTCGTCGCGGTGCTCGGCGGCGCGAAGGTCGCGGACAAGCTCAAGGTCATCGACAACCTGCTCAACAAGTGCGACAGCCTCATCATCGGCGGCGGCATGGCGTACACTTTCCTCGCGGCGCAGGGCTACGAGGTCGGCAAGTCGCTGGTCGACAACGAGAAGATGGACTATTGCAAGGACATGCTCGCCAAGGCGAAAGAGCTCGGCAAGACCATCTATCTGCCGGTCGACACCGTCGTCGCGGCGGCGTTCCCCGATCCCATCGACGCCGAGATCGCGGTCGAGACGGTCGACGTGAACGCGATCCCCGCAGACAAGATGGGGCTCGACATCGGCGACAAGACCAAGAAGCTGTTCGCCGACGTCATCAAGGGCGCGAAGACGGTCATCTGGAACGGTCCTATGGGCGTGTTCGAGAACCCGACGCTCGCGAAGGGCACGATCGCTGTCGCTCAGGCGATGGCGGACGCAAAGGACGCGACGACCATTATCGGCGGCGGCGACAGTGCGGCTGCGGTCAAGCAGCTCGGCTTTGCGGACAAGATGACCCACATCTCCACGGGCGGCGGCGCGTCGTTGGAGCTGTTCGAAGGCAAGGTGCTCCCGGGCATCGCATGCCTCAACGACAAGAAGTAATTTTGAGAGGTATATCATGAGAAGACCCATCATTGCAGGCAACTGGAAGATGAACAACACCAAGGCGCAGACCTATGCGCTGCTCAACGATCTCATCCCGCTCGTCGCGGACGCCGAGGCGGAGGTCGTCATCTGCGTGCCGTACACCAGCATTTGGGCTGCGGGCGACGCGATCAAGGGCACCAACATCAAGCTGGGCGCGGAGAACGTGCATTGGGCTGAAAAGGGAGCTTTCACCGGCGAGATCAGCGCCGATATGCTGCTCGAACAGGGCGTCGAGTACGTCATCATCGGACACAGCGAGCGCCGTCAATACTTCGGCGAGACGGACGAGACCGTAAACAAGCGCGTCAAGACCGCGCTTGCAAAGGGACTCAAACCCATCATCTGCGTCGGAGAGACCCTTGAAGAGAGAGAGGGCGGCAAGGTCGAAGAAGTGCTCGTCAGACAGACCAAGGGCGCGTTCGACGGCGTCGACGCCGCAGACCTTGACAACATCGTCATCGCGTACGAGCCCGTTTGGGCGATCGGCACCGGCAAGACCGCTACCGCTCAGGACGCGAACGACACGATCGCGATCATTCGCCGCACTATGGGCGAGCTCTACGGCGAGAAGAACGCCGAGGAGAGAGTTCGCATCCAATACGGCGGCTCGATGAATCCCAAGAACGCCAAAGAGCTGATGGCGATGCCTCAGATCGACGGCGGACTGATCGGAGGAGCGTCGCTCAAAGCGGTCGACTTCTCGCAGGTCGTCAAATACAACGGCTGAAAAAACGGCAAAAAATTGCCGCGGAGTGACCGCGGCAATTTTTTGTTGCCGAAAAACGGATAAGCGGGCGACGGCTTATTTGGTCAAGCCGAGGATCTCGTCCGCAGACGCGCCGATCGCCTTGCAAAGTTTTGCAAAGGTGAGCAGCGACGGTTGGATCCTTCCCGACAGATATTGCGACAAAGTGGGTTTGGACACGCCGATCTCCGCGGCGATCTGACTCTTTGTCTTGTCGGAGGCGAGGATCTCAGCCTTGATGTTTTCCGAAATTTGCTCCTGCAGTGTCATACCTGATCTCCGTGACAGCCGGAAGGAGATCTCCGTCTGTCTAACAACATTATTATATCAATTATATTGTACTTTTTGTAGTTGTGCACGCATTTTAGGCAATACCAAAAAACAGGGCAAAATGCGGACAATTGACCGTTAATCCGCGTTTGGCACCTAAATTTTTGTTTTACGCCCGCTATTTTGTGCCGGGCAATGCGATTGACTATATTTTCGCGTTGTGCTAAAATATAGCCGAAAAAGCCGCAAAGGCAAAATTTTGAGGCGAAAGCCAAAGAGGTTTTTATGAAATTTACAGGACTTATCATCATGGACGGCTACGGCATCGCTCCGTACGGTCCCGACGACGCGATCTCGCCCGAGACTTCTCCGCGAGTGATCGCGATGCAGGACAAATATCCCTCCACTCGGCTCAAGGCGAGCGGACTTGCGGTCGGTCTTCCCGAAGGACAGATGGGCAACAGCGAGGTCGGTCACCTCAATATCGGTGCCGGCAGGGTCATCTATCAAGAACTCACCCGTATCACCAAGGCGATCGAGGACGGCGACTTTTTCACCAATCCCGCGCTCGTCAAGGCGATGGACGACGCCAAGAGGGACGGCAAAAAGCTGCATGTGATGGGGCTTGTCTCCGACGGCGGCGTGCACAGCCACATCACCCACCTGTTCGCGCTGGTCGAGATGGCGAAGCGCCGCGGGCTGGACAACGTCTACATCCACTGCTTTATGGACGGCAGGGACACCCCTCCCGAGAGCGGCAAGGGCTACATCGAACAGCTTCAAGCGCATTTGGACGAACTCGGCTTCGGCAAGATCGCGACGATCTCGGGCAGATTCTACGCAATGGACCGCGACAACATTTGGGACAGGGTCCAAAAGGCATACGAAGCGCTCGTCGACGGCAAAGGCATAGAGGAGAGCGACCCGATCGAGGCGATGCAAAACAGCTATGACAAGGGCGTGACCGACGAGTTTGTGATCCCGACCGTGCTCACGGACGGCGGCAAGCCCGTCGCGATGGTCGACGAGGGCGACAGCGTCGTCTTCTTCAACTTCCGTCCCGACCGCGCGCGTCAGATCACCCGTTCGTTCATCTATCCCGACTTCGCGTCCTTCCCGAGGGCGAAAGGGTTCCTCGCGCCGCACTTCGTGTCGTTCACTCAATATGACGTGACCTTCAACGACGCGCTCGACGTCGCGTTCCGCCCCGAGAGCTACACCAACACTCTCGGCGAGTATCTTGCCAAGCAGGGCATAAAGCAATTCCGCATCGCGGAGACTCAAAAGTACGCGCACGTCACCTTCTTCTTCAACGGCGGCGTCGAGGCGCCGAACGAGGGCGAAGATCGCATCCTCATCCCGTCGCCCAAGATCGCGACATTCGATATGAAGCCCGAGATGAGCGCGTACGAGGTCGCCGACAGGGCTGTTGAGGAGATAAAGAGCGGCAAGTACGGCGTGATGATCCTCAACTTCGCAAATTGCGACATGGTCGGTCACACCGGCGTCATGGAAGCGGCGAAAAAGGCGGTCGAGGTCACCGACGAGTGTGTTCAAAAGGTCGTCGACGCGATCTTGTCCGTAGGCGGACAGGCATTCGTCACCGCCGATCACGGAAACTGCGATCACATGTTCGACGCGGACGGCACTCCGTTCACCGCGCACACGACCAACCCCGTGCCGTTCATCGCGATCGGCGTCGACGGCGTCAAGGCGCTTGCCGACGGCGGCAGGCTGTGCGACATCGCCCCGACCATGCTCGACGCGATGGGGCTCGCGATCCCGTCCGAGATGACCGGGCATTCGCTACTCGTGAAGTGACAAATCCAACGACAAAGGACGCGCCTTCGGGCGCGTTTTTTATGCCCGCGAAGTATGGTGGGACATAAAAATAAGCATTTGACATCGCCGCCGCACGATGCTAAAATTTGCTTGGACAACGGGGGAGAGACGCCGCGTTCTATACGGCGGGCAGACGATCAAAGCGACTCGTCGGCAATGGGGAATGCGTGCTCACAGGTGATGAACAGAAGCAAACTCCACGCACATTGACATCGATAACAGACACGGGCAGGAAAATTGTATTGTAATGGCATTATTTTCTTGCCAGGAAAAACATGAATCCCAATTGAATAAATATCTCGCCGTTATCGTAGGCTTTTTTGTAAGTGTCGTATTCGGCGATATAATCGTTCAACAGCTTAGCGGTTTTGTTTGGATTGCGAAACATATTTTCTTCAACGGCAAGCCAAAGATGATAATTGAAATAAATGTCCCACAATGCCGAATGCTGATCTTTTGAGAGCGCAGTGTTTGAAACTCCGCACTTTGCCAAATTACAATATTTATATCCGGCAGCCGACAAATAGGAGGGTATTTTCCTTCCGCAGAACCTGTCGCCGCTTTCTTCGGAATCTGCCCATATTTCAAATGCACGATTGAAAAATTTGGAATTTGGATATACGATATTGGCTCCGTCGTCCTCATCTTGTATGAACAAGACTCCGGTTTTTTTCAAATATCTGCGAAGACGTCGCAATAAGTCGAGCGGATCGTCCAAGTGCAACAGAACCGCGGAAATGTGGATCACATCAAAACCGATAATATCGTTTCGCTCCATGTAGTCTTCCAAAATATCATCCAGCTCGGGGGACATGACGTCGCATTTGAGAAAAGTGTTTTTATTGTCGCCAAAACGATTGGTTGCGCATTCTACCTGTTTTTCGTCAATATCCAATCCAAGCAGAGCGGTATAAGCTATGCCTTCCAATCTTAGGATAATATTTTCCCCCGAGGCGCATCCGATATCAAGGATGTAGGAATCGGGCGTAGTGTATTTAGTAAAAAATTCCGATGAAAAGTTGCGGAGTATTTCGTTTTGAGCGCAAAGCCGCGCGTTTTCACTTTCGCTCGAATGATATAGACTTTTATGCAAAGATCTATCAGGCAAGTCGATTTCCGCTTGCTCGAATATTTTCAATATCAAAGAGTCTATGGAGTCAAAAGTATTAGCATTCAGTATGTTCAATCTACCCAAATAGAAGCGTACTCTTTTGTATGCCGCATCGGCAACATCTTGCTTTGTTTTGTCGATTATGATCGGTATGATTTTATAGTCTTCATTTTGGCAGCGCCATTCGGTTGCATGATTGATCTCGTTCAAAACAAAATAGGAGTTTGCAGAGTGTTCGCTTATGAACAGAATAAACACTTTCGAGTTTTCGATCCCTGACATGATTTCATCAATGAATTCGGCTTTGGAATCTTTTTCTTGAAACCAGCATTTTGCTTTGTAATCATTTTCCAAACTCTCGACAATGGAAGAGACCAGGTCGGTATCTGCATTGGAATAACTTATAAAGAAGTCGTATTCATGATCGGTCAAAGACATAATGTTCCCTCATCGTTTAATGTTATAATTATATCAAAACTTGCAAAGAGAGGGCAACAATTTTACGCTTTTAAGTTCAATTGCGCCCTTTGAGCACCTTTTGGATGCGTGCGATTATGTAGAGCGGCAATGTCTCACACTCGTGATAGGAGTAGAATTTTCCTTCGATTGACACGCCGTCTTTGTGCAGACGAAGTCTGCCTATGCGGCGCTCTCCGGCGACTGAAATGATGGTGCGCGAACCGCTTTTGACATTGTCGGCATATTGCGCGATCAAGGTGTCGTCGCCGTAGCGGACCGCGAATTGACCGCCGCCGGAACTTCCGCCCGTATAGAGAAAATAGTCGTCCGACTTGCCGTCTTCGGTGATCTCGGCGAGAGAGTGGAACAGCGGTATCATCGGCGACGGTTCGGCGCCGATGCGCTTCATGCCAAGCGTTCTCAAGCCTTGGCTTGTGTACGATTTGTAAAATATTTCGGGTTTGCCGTTGATGTTGACGATCATCGCGATCGGATTGCTCGGCAGATAGTGGGCGCGGAGTTTGTCGTTTTGCCATATGTGCAACAGCGACTCCGCGTCGCACAGCACCATCGAGATCGTGCCGGAAAAGTATGGCAAAGTTTGGGCGTCATATTTCTCGAACTGCGCGTCGGGAAGGGTGGCGCTCATCAGACCTTTGATCAGGTCGGCGATGTTTTCGTTATTTATGCAAACGGCTATCGTCATAAATTTGGAAAAATCGCCCCGCTAAACGCAGGGCGAGATGTCAATCTTCGTCGTTGCCGGGGTCTTCGTCCTCTTCTTCGTCCTCGTCGATGTCCTCGACGCTGTCGATGTCATAGTCGAAGTCGTCCTCTATGTCGTCTTTGAACTGTTCTTCCTCTTCATCTTCGTCATCTTCTTCGTCGTCGGCGTAGTCGGCGTCGTCGAAGTTCTCGTTGTCGTCGAACGGCTCGTCATAGTCTGCCCAGCTTTCCTCTTCGGCAAGCTCGTCGAACGAGACCTTTTCGAGGTCTTCTTCCGAGCGATCGGTGTCGTCGATGTTGTAGACGTGCTCGTCGTCATCGGCTTTGTCCGGGTTTTTCTGCGCACAATAGGAGCATATCTTTTCGCCCGGTTCGAGATAGTTGACGTGGCAGATGGGGCACAATTCTTCCTCTTCGTCTTCGAGGAGGCTGGCTCCGCCTATCTTCAACTCCGCCTTGCAGACGTCGCAAAATTCCTCTTCTTCGGGGATCCAATTGAGTTCGCAGCGGGGGCATCTCTTATACTTTGCCATAATTCATACCTCTTTTCATATGCTGAGACGCGTCGGTCTTTGCGTGTAGTATTATATGCATTCGCGCGGCATTTGTAAACACTTTTTATGTATGTTTTCAAAATTATATACATTTTTATATGCGCGCGCGAAAATTGCGCAATACTTTACCGCATGCGCCCCAAATCGACTCGCTCGGAGCGCTCATACACGCGCGAGAGGTTGCCATTTTGCCCGCTCGGTGGTATAATAACGATATGGGAAAAAATTTCAGACACAATCGCCCGCGCAAACAGCGCGACGAATATACGCCGGTCGGCGACGAAAAGGCGCTTTCGACTCCGCTCGGGGAGCTCGGATTGTCCGAACGCACCGCGGAATTGCTCGCGAAGGGCGGCATAGCGACCGCGCGCGATCTTGCGGCGCGCCGTATGCGCGAGATGTATCGCATCCAAAACATAGGCAAAAAACAATGCTTTGAGGTCAAGGGCGCTCTTACCAAGCTGGGGCTTGACTTCCGCCCCGACGACGAGCTGCCCGCGCAGGGACAGGGCGAAAAGCCCGTCCGCGACGCTCGTCCCGAAGGCAAGCGCGACCGCCGTCAGCCCGAACAGGCGCAGAGCGGCGCAAAGCGCGACGAAAAGAGGCAGGGCGGCGAGCGCGGCAAAGACCGCAAAGATAGCCGAGACGACCGCAGGGACAAAAACGACCGCCGCGACGGCAAGGGCAAGCAACAGCGCAATGAGCGCGATCCGTATGCCGGCATGAGCCTTTACGAGATCGTTTACGGCAAGCGCGAGCCTGCGCCCGTCGTCGAAAAGCCGCAGCGCGAGCCGCTGCCGCCGGACGCGATCGTCAAGTTCAACCGCAAGGGCAAGTGGGGCTACCGCGACCGCAAGGGCAACGTCGTCATACAGCCCGATTACGACGACGCCTTTGAGTTCTCCGAAGATCTCGCCTGCGTGGAGAGGGACGGCAAACTCGGATATATCGACAAGAAGGGCGACGTCGTCATCGACTTCAAATTTGATTCGGCGACTTCGTTCAGCGACGGGCTTGCGTCCGTCACCGTCGGCGAGAAGTCGGGCTACATCGACAAACAGGGCGAAGAGGCGGTGTCGCTCAGGTTCGACGTCGCGACGCCGTTCGAGGACGGCAGGGCGATCGTCCGCGAGGACGGCAGATGGGGAGTGCTCGACCGCAAGACGCTCGAAGTGCTTTGGAGATAAAATGCGCGGCTCCGAAAGGGAGCCGCTTTTTTTGCAAATGACGCGGCGGACGGGACCATCTTTGTCTCGTCCGCCGCACTTTTAACGGCTGCGCTTTGAAAGCCTAAACACAATGTAAAGATATGCGTGTCGGGGAAGGCGTTGCGGGCTTGAAGTTTGAGCAAACGCCGCAAACGCCGATCAAACCGGCAAAGCGAAGATCGACAAAAAAATGCGCGCCTTGCGGCGCGCCGAACTTAACAAAAAGCGCGCCTTACGGCGCGCCGAACTTCGTTCGTTCAAATCACTCGGCTTTCTTCGCTTTGTCCAGCTGCTTGGAAAGTCTGCCGATCTTCCTGCTTGCCGTCTCTGCCTTGTAGATGCCGTCGTTCTTCGCGCAGTCGATCAAAGAGATCGCCTCACGCAGAAGCTTCTCCGCATTCTCGAAATCCTTCGCCTCGACAGCCGCCTGGAACTTCTTGATCGCGCCGCGGACTCTGCTGCGCTTCGCGACGTTGATCTCGTTCTCTTTGGCGGAGATGCCGACTCTCTTTTTCTGGGACTTAATGTTAGGCATAGGTTCCCTCCGTTTTCGTATTTGCTAAAACATTTTAGCACACTTGCGCCCATAAAGCAATAAAATGCACGCGCTTTTTTGAGTATTTTTGCGCTTTTGAGCGCCAAAGTCGCGTCCGCGGGCGCAAATATGAGCAAAAAGCGCCGCAAACGCTATCGTTTTGGCGTTTTGTGTCAATGCTCTTGATATGCAAAAAATTTTGATATCGGACGGTTCGGACCTGCTTTCGGACGCCGCCGCATGGCGAGGCGGATACATCTCGCGGTTGGAGAAGAAGTACGGCTGTGAGTTGCGCTTTTCGCACATCGACGAGGCGGCGGCAAGGGAGTTGAGCCGCAGAGAGGGCGACTATTGCACCGTGACGGGGAGCGCCGCCGCGCGTGCGCTTGCCTATGCGATGAGGCGGCTTGCGCGAGGCGCAAAGGTATTGGTCGCGGGGCTTGGCAATTCGTCTTTTGTCTCCGACGCGTTCGGAGCGGACGCGGTGAACGCTTTGAGACGGCTGGACAGAGACGGCACTTTTTTGACCGTGCTGCCCGAAGTCAGGGCGGTGACGGGAGTGGACTCCGCGGACGTGATCGCCTCTCTTGCGGGCGCCGTCAAGCCCGATCTCGTGATCGCCGCGGACGCGCTTGCGACGACGGATTGGCGCAAGATAGGCGCGTGCTATCAATTGACGACGGCAGGGATCCGCCCCGGGAGCGGAACGGGCGCGGGTGGAAAGTGCATCGACGGCGACTACATCGGGACGCGAGTGCTCGCGGTCGGAGTGCCTCTGATCTGCGCCGTCGACACGACGGAGGGGCAAAGGAGCGTCATTCCCTACGATGCCGAGAGCGTTGTCGGCGAGTGTGCAAATACGATCGCCGCAGCGATCTTTGCCGCGTATTCGTGAAAACGCGCCGCAGCTCGCGCATAGTATTATGGTATGGATATAGCGGTCACCGACTCGGGCATGGGCGGACTATTCGTCGTCAAAAAGTTGCTTGAACGCACACGGGCAGGAAAAATATTATATTTTGCCGACAACGCTCATGCACCTTACGGACGCTTGTCCGAACTGCGGCTGCAAAAGGTTATGCGCGACAGTTGTGCGCGGCTCAAAGACTTGGGGGCAAAGACGATCGTGCTCGCGTGCAACACGGCGACCGCAGTCTGCATTGACGAATTGCGCGCCGAGTTTTCCGACATAGAATTTGTCGGTACCGAGCCGGCGATCAAGCCTGCGGCGGCGAGGTATGACAAGTTGACGGTGATGGCGACGCCGCTGACGCTCAAACAGCCGCGCTTTGCCGCATTGCTCAAAGCGAGCGGAGCAAAGGTCAACACTCCCGATTGCTCGCGCCTTGCTCATCTTGTCGAGTACGGGCTGCCCGACCTCAAACGCGCGAAGGAGGAGGCGGAGCGCATCCTGTCGGCGTATCCGCGCGAGGACTTGGGCGCGGTCGTGATCGGCTGCACGCACTACTCCTATCTTGCCGAGTTCATCGCCAAGCGCTTTGGCTGTCCCGTCTTTGACGGCGCAGTCGGCGTTGCGTCCCGTATCGCGCGCACGTGCGAATTGCACGGCGCGCCGCACGTCGATCTGATCTTGACCGACCCGTCCGAAGAGGGCAGATACCGCGCGATACTGCCGCAATTGTTGCCCGGCGGCGTAACGTTCGATGTGCAATTGGATTGAGAGTATCGTTGTCGTAAAAACGTCGCCGCGGCGACCGCAATGTGATAGAAAGTTCGGGGCAATGGCGGAGAGTGCCGGATAATGCGGACCGTTACGAAAATTTTTCGTAACGTCAAAAAAGAGTGTACTCACCCCTTGACAACAAAATCCGCGCCTTTTTGGGACGCGGAAAGTTGTCAAGGGTTTGAGCGCAACTTTTTATTTGATCGTCAAATTGCCTTCCGACACGCAACGCGTAGTCTTGCCGTCGCCGCCGGTCAGAGTGCAGCCGGTGAGCAGGATAGAGTAGTTTGCCGCCGGGAAAGTCGTAGAGTAGGCGTCGCTTTGAGCTTGAACGAGCGCATAGCCGTTTGTCGATTCCAGCTCGCACTCCTCAAAGACTACCGACGTCGGCACGCCTTCGTTGAAGTATATCGCCGCCGCAAAGCCGCTGCCGGCATTGGAGTATGACGACGGGGCGCTGTATTCGCCGTCGGCGGTGATCGTGCAGCGGGTGAAGGTTGCGGACGGAGCGTTGACGTACACGCCCTCGTTGCCGGAGATCGTGCAGTCGGTGAACGTCGCGGCAAACGGCGATTGAACCGAGGACTGCGGACGGCTCAAATCGACCGCTCTGCCGTTTGCGCCCTGCGTGATGATGCAGCCCGTGACCGTCAGATCGACCGGAGCGTTTGGCGCGTCGACGACGATGCCGTTTATGTTTATTGACTCGAGCGTCAAATGCGTAACATCGCGGTTGGAATCTCCCGATACTACGACCGCCGCCGTTGCGGACGCGCTGCCCGCGAGATAACTTTGCGTCTCCGAAGAGTTTGTGACGGTCAGATCGATCGTGTTGCCGTCGCCGTCGAGACAGAGCGCCGCGCCGAGGCTCTTGCCGTCGAGGTCGAGCGTGACGGCGAGGGGAGTTTTCGTCCCGTTGACGTTGATGATGTCTCCTGTCATGTTGTCGCCGAGCGTAACATATGTCGCCGAGCGCAGCAGCGCGCTCAGTCTGTCGACCGAAGTTGCGGTCGCGGTGATCGCTGAAGTTTGGGGCACGGACGGGATGTTGTCGTAAGCAGCGACGAGCATATATTCGTCGCAAGCGACGGTGGTGTTTTCGTGCAATTCGATGGCGGCCGAACCGACCTCGATGTCTGTGCCGAGGGTGATAGTCTGCCAATTTTCGTCGTCGAGGGCGGCGAGCAGAGACGCCTTGTCTCTCACGGTCGTCGCGCCGCGTTCTATCCCAAAGGTGAGCGTTTTCGAGCCGACGAGCGAGGCGAAAAGTCCGCCTTTCCCGGAGACGGTCACCGTCGCTTGTCCGGCAGAGACGTTGTCGGTGTAGGTCACGATCATATCGTCCGAAGAGAGCAGGGTGTCGTCCTTGGTTGCCGTGACATAGGGGCATTTTTCGCCGCCGTGATAGTCTGTCGACGCGTATTCGAGTGCGATGTCGACATTGTCGATGAATATGCGGACGCGCACGTCGCCGGTCAATGCGACCTCGGTGTTTTCATTGATGAATACTACGCCGTCGTTGACGAATTCGGAGCCGCTTTGCTGCTGCCACGACGCGCCTTGCAGGGGCGACAGAGCGACGATCCCTTCGTTGACGATCTTGCCGCAGTTTGTCACCTTGTCCGCCTTGATCAGCTCGCCTACGGCGGACGGGTCGGAGAGGTCTCCGTCATAGGGGTTGAGCACGGTCCCGTAGTTGATCAAGTCGATGCACTCCAGCTTATTTCCGCCGGTGTCGAGCGTCTTTCCCTCGGGGACTTGGACGGTGCCGATGTCGGTGATGTCGTCCGTCATCGTGACGAGGTAATAGCCGGGGTCGCTCAATGCGGAGCTAAGTGCGGTGCGGTTTGACACGCTTGCGGTCCCGGAGACTATCTCGAACGAAAGGGAAGCGCTGCCGCGATAGGCGTTTCGCGAGTTCTTGACGACGGAATAGCGCGCCTCTATCGTGCCGACGGACGTCAGGTCTTTGGTCGACTTGCCGTCGCGGTAGTAGCCGACCGAAATGTCGCGTATTCCGATCGCGCCGAATGCGGTGACGGGGAAGATGTCGTGAGCGGCGCCGTTGTAAGTCAGTGTTGCCCGGTCGAAGACAAAGCCCGTCGACGGGGCGGCGATGTCGTGCTTTTCGATCGCGCCCGGCAGGTCCGGAGATTGTGCGCAATAGGAGTAGATCGTGCCTTTTGCGTTGTCGGTACGGGTCGGATCAAAGACAAAGTCGCAATTGCAAAAAATCGTACCCGTGTTGATGATATGCGCATTTTGATCGGCGTCGAAGTCGTCTGTCATCAACGTTCCCTCGACTTGCAGAGTGCCGAGATTCGTCAATTTGCCTGTGCAGTCAAGACTTGACGCGATCGTCAAAGTCTTGCCTTGGGGAACGGTGATGTCGGCGGCATAACGCTGCTGTCCTATCAGTCGCACGACGTCGTAATTGGCGTCGGCAAGCGCGTCGAGCGCGTCCTCGACCGATGTGACGGCCACGTCGCCGGGGACGATGCGATAGGTCGCCGAAGCGGTACCGAAAAAGCGTTCGTCGTCGATAGGCGCGCTCAAAGTTACAATTGCGGTGCCCACGCCGTCGTTGTCGGAATAGACGGGGAAATAGCCGCTGCCGTCGGCAGTACCGGTGATGTCGGGATGGGAGATCGTTATCCTGCCCGGCGTATACTCGGCGATGTCTTTGTCGTATTTCAGCTCGGGGTATTGGAGAAATATTTCGGCATCGGACAGGTCGCGGCGCACGACCACGCTGCCGTCGATATTCGTTGCGGAATTGACGTAGACGGTGCCCTCGTTGACGACGTCGCCGTCTCCCGAGATCGTGCCGCTCGGCGCGAACAGCCGTGCGCCGCGCCTCAGTTCGAGCGTGCCGTTGTTGGTCAAAGATCCGCTCCCGAACAGTTTGCCGTTGTTGTAGACGATCAAAGTGCCGTTGACGGTCAGCTTGCCGTTGACGGTCAGCCCGTCGTTCAATTGCAGCGTCTTCCCCTCGGGGACGGCGAGGACGGAATTTGCGGCGAGCGCGTCGTCGCCGCCGTAATAGATCATGCCGTAATTGGGGTCGTCAAGCAGACTTTGCAGAGCGGAGATGTCGGTTGAGGTCTTTGTCGCGGGCGCGATCTCGAAGTGCGCGGTCGCACTGCCGGTCACTTTTGTGCAAGATTCCTTTGCGGTGACCGTGACGGATGCGGTGCCGGCGTTGACGTTGTCGGAGTAGGAGTAGGTGAATTGCGACGCGTCGACTCGGCTGCCGTCTGCGACGACGGAGATGGTTCCGTTTTGGTCGGGGCAGACGGGTTCGCCGGTATAGCTGTATGTTCCGCCGACGGTGATCATGTCGGCGGTCAGCTGCGTCTTTTGCTCGGGTTCGACTTTGCCTTTTTCATCGTCGGTCACGCAAGCCGCCGCGCTCAACAGGACGAGCGCGATGAGCGCAACGATCAAAACTCTCCTAAACTTCATATCTCACCTTATCATATCGCTCGGCGACAGGGAGCGCGAAAGCGTATTTATAATATAATTATACAATATTTGCGCGCGCACGTCAATATCGGGGTTTCGGCGGCGCGAGATCGCGGTTTTTCTTGCCCGTTTGCGAGGAATGTGTTATAATGCGGATATGGCAAAGACGGTAGTGGTGGGGATGAGCGGAGGCGTGGACAGTTCGGTCGCCGCCGCGCTCCTCAAACAACAGGGATATGACGTGATAGGTCTGTTTATGCGTAATTGGCACGAGACGGACGAGGGCGGCAATTGTACCGCGGACGAGGACTTCTACGATGTGAGAAGGGTCTGCGACGGACTTGGCATACCCTATTTCAGCGTAGATTTTGCGGACGAGTACTACGACCGCGTATTCAAGAAGTTTTTGGACGAATACGCCAAGGGCAGGACGCCCAATCCCGACGTGCTCTGCAATCGCGAGATCAAGTTTGAGCCTTTCGTAGCGAAGGCGCGAGAGATGGGGGCGGACTTTGTCGCGACGGGGCATTATTGCCGCATCGCTCACGACGACGGGCTCAATCTGCTGCTCCGCGCCGCGGACGAGAACAAGGATCAGACCTACTTCCTCAATCAAGTCAAGGGCGAACAGCTCGACAACGTGCTGTTCCCGATCGGGCATCTGCTCAAACCTCAGGTGCGCGAACTCGCCGAGAGCTTCGGCATCCCGACCGCGAAAAAGAAGGACAGCACGGGGATTTGTTTCATCGGCGAGCGCAACTTCCGCGCGTTTTTGTCCGAGTATCTTCCCATGCAAAGGGGGGAGATCAGGGGCGACGACGGCACCCTTTTGGGCGAACACGAAGGGGTGTTCTACTACACGCTCGGTCAGCGCAGGGGGCTGGGCATCGGCGGAGTGGACGGCGCGGACGACGGGCGGTGGTTCGTCGTCGGCAAGGATGTCTCAAAGAACGTCTTGTATGTCTCGCAAAGTCAGGAGTCGCTGTTTCACAACGCGCTGATGTGCGAAAACTTCAATTTCATTTCGTTGAAGCCCGAGGGCGAGGAGTTCGAATGCATGGCGAGGATACGCCATCGCCAGCCGTTGCAGGCGGCGAGGGCGAGGCTGTTGCCGGGCGGCGGCGTCGAGGTCGCGTTCGAGCGCGCTCAAAGGGCGATCGTCGAGGGGCAATATGTCGCGCTCTATCAAGGTCAGGTGTGCCTCGGAGGCGGCGAGATAGACTCAAAGTACGACCTGTGAGAGGGCGCCGAGGCGGCGCTGTCGAAAAAGTTAAATTTCTTTATTTTTCAAAGAAAAAACAATTGACATCAAAATATCGTTGTGATACAATTACAAGGCTGTCGCGGAAAGGCGGTGGCAAGAACATTGAAAACGCGAATAGGAAGGAAGGGAACGGTTGAGGCACAAAACGTGACAAAAACTGTTTCTTTTCAGAGAGTAAGTGTACAAAAAACTACACGA
>ERZ1643250.489-NODE-489-length-42214-cov-7.857539_pt1 | contig 42214 bp, 50 predicted proteins | sample MGYA00579262_ERZ1643250 | MGnify/ENA primary metagenome ERZ1643250 (study PRJEB29033, sample SAMEA4952265) | chicken gut metagenome | biome: Broiler Chicken; feature: Gastrointestinal Tract; material: Caecum | place: Ireland | collected 2018 | study: Broiler...
AATCAGATTAAGAAGAATGGGACAGAAAAAAGCTCCTTTCTATAGAATCATCGTAGCTGATTCCCGTTCCCCAAGAGACGGTAAGTTCATCGAGGAAATCGGTACTTACGATCCGACAAAAGATCCGAGCGTTTTCAAGGTAGACGAAGAAGCAGCAAAGAAATGGTTAAACAACGGAGCACAGCCGACAGAAGTTGTAAGCAAGATTTTTAAAGCAGCTGGTATCGAAAAATAGTCCAGACGTCGGAGGTGCCTGCATATGAAAGAATTAGTAGAAGTAATTGCGAAAGCTCTGGTTGATGAACCGGATCAGGTAGTAGTTACGGAAAAGGTGGAAGGCAGGACTACGGTCATCGAAGTTCATGTGGCAGAAGGCGATATGGGTAAGGTGATCGGCAAACAGGGCCGTATTGCGAAAGCAATTCGTTCTGTTGTAAAGGCTGCCGCCGCAAAAGAAGACAAAAAGGTAGTCGTAGATATCACTTAAGCAGTGATGTCTGCGGACTGCAAAAGCAAGAACAGGCTGCCATGCCGGGCATGTGCGGGACTGTTCTTCATTTTTATAGAGAAGGAGAAGCGTATGGAACAGTTTCTGCAGGTGGGAGTGATTTCAAGCACACACGGAATCAGAGGTGAAGTAAAGGTCTTTCCTACCACGGATGAGAAGACACGCTTTCAGGAGCTGAAAGAAGTCATACTGGATACAGGAAAAGAACAGATGACGCTGGAGATTGAGAATGTCCGTTATTTTAAACAGATGGTCATTCTGAAGTTCAGAGGAATCGATAATATAAATGATATCGAGCGCTATAAAGGCCGCCCGCTTCTCGTTGCAAGAGAAGACGCCGTGCCGCTTGATGAAAACGAATACTACATTGCCGACCTGATCGGCATGGATGTAGTGACGGAGGACGGTTCCTGTTTCGGACGCCTGAGCGATGTCATGGAAACAGGCGCAAATGATGTTTACATCATTCAGACAGAAAAGCAGGGAGAAGTTCTGATTCCGGCCATCCGCGAATGTATTTTGGATGTGGATCCGGAAAAGAGACAGATGAAGATTCATCTGATGAAGGGACTGATCCAGTAACAGGAAGGAAACACAGATGAATTTTCACATTATGACATTGTTTCCGGATATGGTAGAACAGGGATTGAAGACCAGTATCATCGGACGTGCCGAGGCAAAAGGTCTGTTATCCATTGACGCGGTCAATATCCGGGATTACGCATTTAACAAGCATCAGAGCGTGGATGATTATCCATATGGAGGCGGAGCAGGAATGCTGATGCAGGCAGAGCCGGTTTTTCAGTGCTATGAGGCCGTCTGTCAGAAGACAAAGGCATCAAAGGAAGGAAAAAGACCGAGGCTTGTCTACCTGTCTCCACAGGGCAGGACCTTTAACCAGGAAATGGCGGAAGAATTCGCGAAAGAGGATGAATTGATCCTGCTTTGCGGCCACTATGAAGGGATTGACGAGAGAGTACTGGAAGAGATTGTGACAGATTATGTCTCCATCGGAGACTATGTCCTGACAGGAGGAGAACTCGCGGCCATGGTCATGATAGACGCAATATCAAGGCTGGTACCTGGAGTCCTTCACAATGATGTTTCGGCAGAGTTTGAGAGTTTTCAGGATCACCTTCTGGAATACCCGCAGTATTCCAGGCCGGAGACGTGGCACGGAAAACAGGTGCCGCCGATACTTCTTTCCGGTCATCATGCGAACATTGAAAAGTGGAGAAGGGAACAGTCAATTATCCGGACTGCTGAAAACAGGCCGGATCTGCTTGAAAAAGCAGAACTTACGGAAAAAGAGCAGAAATTCCTCGAAGAATATAGAAAAAACAGCTTGCAATCCTAAAGACTATATGATACACTAGGACTGTTGTGAGAAGAAAGAGATGGTCCTCTGATACGGTATATCAAGTATTAAGAACGTCAAAAGAATCAAGGAGGTCACACAATGAACGAAATCATCAGAAAGATTGAAGCAGAACAGCTCAAAGAAAACGTACCACAGTTTAACGTGGGAGACACTGTAAAAGTTTACGGTAAAATCAAAGAAGGAAACCGTGAAAGAATCCAGGTGTTTGAAGGAACTGTATTAAAGAAACAGGGCGGAAGCACAAGAGAAACTTTCACAGTAAGAAAATTTTCCAACGGTGTGGGCGTTGAGAAGACATGGCCGCTGCACTCTCCAAACGTAGAAAGGGTAGAGGTAGTAAGAAGAGGTAAAGTCAGAAGAGCAAAACTTAACTACTTAAGAGGCCGTGTAGGTAAGAGAGCAAAGGTCAAAGAATTAGTTAAATAGGACATGGGAAGGGGCAAGGTACATTCATGTATGATTGCCCCTTTTGTGTTAAATAAACAGGTATGTTACATGAAGAAAAGAATACAGTTTGGAAAAGAAAAAAAGCAGATTGATTATGACCTGATCCGTACTGTCGGAATCTGGGCATTTAAAATTATTCTTGTATGCCTGCTGGCACTTGTCATTGTGTTTTATTTTGGAAGACAGGTAAAAAATTCAGGAGATTCCATGCGTCCGGCAGTGCTGGACGGGGATATCGTTCTGGTAAACCGAATGATTTATGACGCAAGCAAGCCAAAACGCGGCGATATTATTGTATTCAAGCCAAACGGCAATGAAAACGCCCGATCCTATATCAAGCGGATTATCGGACTTCCCGGAGAGACTGTTCAGATCAAGGACGGGGAAATCTATATTGACGGCGAGAAGCTGGAAGAAAAGTACGAAACAACTGCCATTGAGGATGCCGGAACCGCTTCGGAGGAGATAACTCTGGACGGAGATGAGTATTTTGTTCTGGGCGATAACCGCAGGAACAGTGAAGACAGCAGAATGGCAGATATCGGGAATGTAAAACGTTCCGAGATCGAAGGCAAAGCATGGTTTGTTCTTTCGACAAAAGGAAATTTTGGATTTATATAGATAAAAGGAGGCACCTATGCATTTTCAATGGTACCCGGGTCATATGACCAAAGCGAAAAGAATGATGCAGGAAAATATCAAACTGATTGACCTGATTATCGAACTTGTGGATGCGAGAGTTCCGGTCAGCAGCCGGAACCCGGACATCGATGAACTTGGAAAACAGAAAGCAAGACTGATCCTTCTGAACAAGTCAGATCTGGCATCGGAAGGATGCAACGAAAAATGGGAGAAGTATTTCAAAGATAAGGGCTTTTCCGTTGTGAAGGTGAATTCCAGAAGCGGAGCAGGGATCAAATCCATCAACGGGGTGATTCAGGAAGCCTGCAGGGAGAAAATCGAACGTGACAGAAGACGCGGTATTTTGAACAGACCGGTCCGTGCCATGGTAGTCGGAATTCCGAATGTAGGAAAGTCGACCTTTATCAATTCCCTGGCTGGAAAGGCCTGCACCAAGACCGGAAACAAGCCGGGTGTGACAAAGGGGAAACAGTGGATCCGTCTGAATAAGCAGGTGGAGCTTCTGGACACACCGGGAATTCTCTGGCCGAAGTTTGAGGATCAGGAAGTCGGGATGAAGCTGGCTTTCATTGGATCAATCAAAGATGAGATTTTAAATACAGAAGAGCTTGCTGCAGAGCTGATCCGGCGTTTGCAGGGCAGATACCCGAATCTGACGGAAGAACATTATGGGATAGAGGAAAGCCGGGATCCGTACGAAACACTGCGTTTGATCGCAGAAAAGAAACACTGCCTGACAAAGGGAGGAGAGCTTGACTTAGAGAAAGCGGCTGTATTATTTATGGATGATTTCCGAAGCGGAAAGCTTGGAAGGCTGACGCTGGAAATTCCGGAGGATTACGAATAAGGGGAGACAAAGATGAAACAAGAGGATAAAGAAGAAAAGGGGAAAAGGAAATCAGCTGCGAGGGAAGTGCTGGACTGGATCATCTATATTGGCATTGTCCTGCTGCTTTCCTGGCTGATTATCACATTTGTCGGAGTACGCACTGTAGTAGACGGCCGGTCCATGGAGCCGACACTTCATGACGGAAACAACCTGATTGTAGATAAGCTGTCGTACCGTTTCCGTGATCCGAAACGTTATGAAATCATCGTTTTTCCGTACAAATATGAAGAGAATACATATTATATCAAACGGATTATCGGCCTGCCGGGAGAGACGGTCCAGGTGAAAGACGGGGAAGTCTATATTGACGGGGAACTGCTCGGAGAAGACTACGGGGCAGAGCCGATGGAGGATGCCGGAATTGCCGCGGAGCCGATTCAGCTTGGCGACGATGAATATTTTGTCCTGGGCGATAACCGGAACCACAGCTCGGACAGCCGGGACGCCAGTGTCGGAGTACTGAAAAGGGAGGATCTGATCGGAAGAGCCTGGATCCGGATTTATCCGTTTGATGAAATGGGGTTTGTTGTACATGAGTAAAACAATCAAAGAAATAAAAGAAGAGTTCGGGCGAACCCCTGTGGAGAGCTGGAATGCGCTTTATTCGGAATACGAAGGTGATTCCCGTTCCGGCGTTCAGAAACTGCTTCACTCTTTTCGGAAGCAGGAGGAGGCCAGAAAGCAGGAACTGATACGTCTGGAGGAAATGTGCCGGTACGAAAAGAAATATCAGTCCTATGATTATATCTGCGGGATTGACGAAGTGGGGAGAGGACCGCTTGCCGGCCCGGTCGTAGCGGCGGCAGTGATCCTGCCAAAGGACTGCCAAATCCTCTATATCAATGATTCAAAGAAACTTTCGGCCAAAAAGCGGGAAGAGCTTTATGGCGAGATCATGGAAAAAGCGATTGCAGTAGGAATCGGGATGGCGGGACCGCAGAGAATTGACGAAATCAATATTCTGCAGGCGACTTATGAGGCAATGAGGGAAGCAGTGAGTAAGCTGACGGTCCGGCCGGATCTGCTGCTCAATGATGCGGTCACGATTCCGGATGTCCTGATTCCACAGGTCCCGATCATCAAAGGAGATGCGAAAAGCATTTCCATCGCCTGTGCCAGTGTTATTGCAAAAGTGACAAGAGACCGGCTGATGGTGGAATACGACAAAGTACTTCCGGAATATGGATTCGCGTCCAATAAAGGGTATGGATCCAAAGACCACATCGAGGCACTGAAAACATATGGACCGTCCCCGATTCACAGAAGCACATTTATCACACACTTTGTGTAACGGAGGATGCCGGATGAATCAGAAAGACAAAGGAAATGCTGCGGAACATCTTGCGGCAGCCTTTCTGGAGAGAAAAGGCTTTCAGATTCTGGAACGGAATTTCCGCTGCCGTGCCGGGGAGATTGATCTGATTGCGAAGGAAGGGGACTGTGTCGTTTTCGCAGAGGTCAAATACCGGAGCAGCACGTCCCTTGGACGGCCGGAGGAAGCGGTTGACCAGAGAAAGCAGCGGCGGATCTGCAGGGCTGCACTTTACTATCTTACAACCCATGGGCTTTTGGAGAGCCCGGTCCGCTTTGATGTGATTGCCGTCCTTGGAGAGGAAATCACGCACTTTGAACATGCATTTGAATTTCAGGAATAACAGGTAACAGATTATGAAAACATGGAAAACAACAAACAATCAGAATGATATTGTGTGCCGCACCGGAGCAGGAGACGTTCCGTATCTGTCGTTTCCGCTTCTTGAGCAGAGCGGTCTGGTACATCATGGATTCTCCACCCGCATGGGCGGAGTGAGTACCGGAATCTATGAGAGCATGAACCTGAGCTTCACAAGGGGCGATGAAGATGCATCTGTCCGGGAGAATTTTGAACGGTTCGGCGCTGCAATCGGCGTCCGGACTTCTGACATGGTCTTTTCCAGACAGACACATACGTCCAATGTCCGTATTGTCACAGAGGAGGATCGTGGAAAAGGAATTGTCTGTCCGGTAGATTACGATAATGTTGACGGCCTTGTCACCGATGTGCCGGGACTCTGCCTTGTGACATTTTATGCAGACTGTGTTCCGCTGTTTTTTCTGGATCCGGTCAGGAAGGTGATTGGTCTGTCCCATTCCGGGTGGCGCGGGACTGTGGCAAAAATCGGCCTGGAAACGGTGAAGAAGATGCAGGAAGTCTATGGAAGCCGCCCGGAGGATACTCTGGCATGTATCGGCCCGTCCATCTGCCAGTCATGCTATGAAGTGAGCGGAGATGTCATTGATGCGTTCCGGGAGTCTTTTTCTCCCAGGCTTTGGGAAACACTGTTCTACGAAAAACCGGACGGGAAATATCAGCTTAACCTCTGGAAAGCAAATGAAGCGGTCTTTGCCGAGGCCGGCATTTTGACGGAACACATTGCGGTGACGAATATCTGTACGAACTGTAATCCGGAGCTATTATATTCACACAGGGCGTCCGGCGGCAGACGGGGGAGTCTTGCCGCCTTTCTTGCCCTGAAAGAAACACAGGAGGGAAATCAACCACCATGTATTACACACTTCTGACAGAAAATGTAACAGAGAGGGTAACCGAAAATATTCAGCAGGAAGTTGAGACACAGACAAACTTTGCTGTCAATTTCCTGAATGAAAATCTGCCAAAGGTCATTGAATTCGGAATCGGTGTGATCTTTGCGCTGATCTTTTTTGCGATCGGAAGGGTTTTGATCAACTGGGTACGGAAACTCGTCCGCGCTTCCATCGAACGGTCCAATGCAGACAAAGGGGTAGAGCAGTTTGTGGATTCCTGTCTTAAGACGGGGCTGTATGCAATACTGATTTTAACAATTGTTGTGCGTTTTGGAGTGGATACTTCTTCGGTAGCAGCGCTTCTTGCTTCCGGAGGTGTGGCAATCGGTCTTGCGTTACAGGGAAGCTTGTCAAACTTCGCCGGAGGAGTGCTGATTCTTCTTCTGAGACCATTTACAGTAGGAGACTATATTATTGAGCATACGGATAATCTGGAAGGAACTGTTAAAGAGATTCAGATTTTCTACACAAAGCTTTCCACTGTTGACAACAAGACGATCGTTATACCAAACGGAAGTTTATCAAACAACAGTCTGACCAATGTAACAGCGATGGATCTTCGACGGCTGGATTTTTATGTCAGAATCGGATACGATGAGGATCTGCAGTCTGCTCAGAAGATTATCCGGCATGTAATGGAGCAGGAGCCGGAAGTAATCAAGGATAAAGAGCATACGGTTTTTGTGGATGATCTGGCAGAAAGTTACGTGAGACTTTGCGTAAGACTATGGCTGAAATCCGATGTATACTGGGATATACGGGCGAGTATCATGGAAAAGACGAAACTTGCACTTGACGAAGCGGGAATCCGCTTTGCCGGACAAAAGATGGAAATTGTCATGAAAGAATGACAGAATCATAAAAAGGCGGCAGAGAGCATCGCGTGAAAATCATGACGGATGCCTCTGCCGTTTTTCTTACATGGAATAGATCTGATATTCCTCTCCTTCCAGAGTTTTCCAGTGAAAGGTACCATTTTCAAGAATCATATAGCTATGCCGGCTGTTCTCTTTTGGAAGAGAGACAGATCCCGGATTCAGATAAGTAAAGGTCTCTGTTTTTGTACATGCAGGCACATGAGTATGTCCGTGAAGCAGGATATCTCCTTCCTGAAGAAGCGGTGGTGTCTGCAGATTATACTGATGACCATGTGTAACAAAAACCATCCGGTCCTTTTCGGAAATCAGACAGTAGTCTGCAAGAATAGGAAAGTTGAGAACCATCTGATCGACTTCGCTGTCACAGTTTCCACGCACACAGAAAACACGTGATGCAAGAGGATTGAGCAGTTCAATCACCTTCTTCGGATCATATTCCGCAGGAAGATCATTGCGCGGGCCGTGATATAGAATATCTCCAAGAAGAACCAGACGGTCGGCGGATTCGTTTTTAAATGCTTCCAGCATTTTCTTGCAGTAAAAAGCGGATCCGTGGATATCGGATGCAATAAAATATTTCATAGCAGTATTCCTCCTTTTCTCAAAAAGTGTATCACAGTCTAAAAAAATACTCAAGCTCTGCCCGATCGTGATTTGACAGAAAAAGGATCCATCCGATATAATAAGTGGCAGAATCATACTGCCTTTTCAGGTGGAAGAAAGGAATAAAAACATGCGTGTAATAGCAGGAAGTGCAAAACGATTGCAGCTAAAAACGATAGAAGGGCTTGACACAAGGCCGACAACAGACCGGATCAAGGAGACACTGTTTAATATGATTTCCCCGGAACTTGCCGACTGCCGGTTTCTTGATCTGTTCAGCGGCAGCGGAGCCATCGGGATTGAAGCATTAAGCCGCGGCGCGCGGACCGCGTATTTTGTAGAAAAAAACCAAAAGGCGGCAGCCTGCATCCGTGACAATCTGAAACATACCAGACTGGAGGATCGGGCGGTCCTGATGAAAACGGATGTCATCAGCGCACTGAGAAAAATGGAAGGAGAAGCGCCGTTCGATTTCATTTTCATGGATCCGCCGTATCATGCGGGAGCAGAGTTTGAAGTATTTGATTATCTGAGATCTTCTTCACTCGTCAGCGAGGATACACTGATCATTCTGGAGGCGTCTCTGGACACGGATTTTAGCTTTCTTGACGAGATGGGATACGAGATTATAAAAGAAAAAAAATATAAAACAAACAGGCATATTTTTGTCGAAAGACGTTGAGTTCTTTCGTGGAACGTGATAGAATAACAAAGTAAATGACAGGATTTGTCGAAGTAAGAAGGAGAGTGTAACTATGAGCAGCCGAATTGAGCAGATTATTGATGAAATTGAGGAATATATAGATAATTGTAAGTTCCAGCCATTATCCACGACAAAGATTATTGTGAACAAAGATCAGATCGACGAGTTGTTGAGAGAACTCAGAATGAAGACGCCGGAAGAGATCAAGCGTTATCAGAAGATCATCGATAATAAAGACGCAATCCTTGCAGATGCCCAGACAAAGGCAGATACGATGATTCAGGAAGCAAAAGCAAAGACAGACGAGCTTGTAAGTGATCATGAAATCATGCAGCAGGCATATGCACAGGCAAACGAGATCGTAGCGGCTGCTACGGAACAGGCACAGCAGATTATTGACAGCGCGACTGAGGATGCAAACCAGCTCCGCATGGGTGCCATGGGATATGCAGATGATCTGATGGCAAAAGTAGAAAATATGATCGGACATGCGCTGGATAATTATACATCCAAGTATGACAGCCTTGTCAATTCCCTTCAGGAATCTTACGACATGGTACGCAATGACCGCGAGGAACTCCGGATTCAGGATGAGACAGAAGCAGAGTTCGCTCAGGCTATGGATGAGGAATAATAGCTGCTACAGTATTTGAATATAGAGATACGCCATGAGACTGGCTGCCGCACCGGCAGCCAGTTTTTCTGCAATATACGGAGTGATTTTCAGACCACTTCCATTCAGCATGCCGTTTGTCTGTGCACCGGCACAAAATCCTCCGAAGGCACAAAGTCCCATGATACAGGCATAGCGTAACGAAAAGGGAAGAGGGAGTGTTTCCAGCATTACCACTCCATTTGTGATCTCCAGAAAAGAAAGCAGCAGCCTGCCTGGAAGAGTACCGGCGAAGGGGAGCTTGCACGCAAGTTCCAGAAATACGGAAAATACAATAATATATCCCCCGATTTTGGTTATCGTTTCAAAGCTGTCCATAATTGACAGATCAAGTACATCCATGGAAAAACGTCCGTTGTCTCCGTGAAAAACTGTCGGTGCCGGATAGGTTTCTTTTTTCAGATAGATCCTGCAAAAGGCGAAGCTCAGTACCACGGGAACAAGAAGAAAAATTATCATGGATCCAAAGACAAGAGAAGGGTCCCCGATCGTCTGGCATACTACAAACCCGGCCATAAAACCAGGGCTGGTATTATTGCAGAAAGAGAGCAGATATGCCCCCTCGCGGGATGAAATCCTCCGGTCCCGCACCAGATCCGCCGTGACCTTCGCACCCATGGGATAACCGCATAAAAATCCGGTAAGCACCGCAAAGCAGCCGCCCGGACTGACAGAAAACAAAGGTCCGAGGACCGGATAGACAAGGCGTGAAATGTGCCGGATCAGACTGGTCCTCAGCATGATATTGACAATAATCAGAAAAGGAAGCAGAGTCGGAAGTACCGTCTCAAACCAGAGCAGCAGCCCGTTCCTGGCCCCCTGAAATACATCTCCCGGAAACAACAGCATGATGACAAATAGAAAAATCGTGAAAATGACAAAAAAATAACGTTTCAAAATTGTTCCTTTGGTAAAAATAGTCAATAAATTGTATGAAAAATATGGCGATTTTAGAAGCACTATGCTATAATAAGTTCAGATTTGGTAAAAAACGAGAGAAAGGGAGATAACAATGGCAGTACTGGAACAATTAGAACCAAAAAAAGTATTTCAGATTTTTGAGGAGCTTTCCTCTGTTCCGCGAGGAACATTTTACGATGAGAAAATCAGCAACTGGTGTGTGGACTTTGCAAAAAAACGGAATCTGGAATACATACAGGACGACGCGGGGAACGTCATTATCAAAAAGCCGGGAACACCTGGATATGAAAATTCGGAGCCGGTCATTCTGCAGGGACATATGGATATGGTCTGTGAGAAAGTGGAGGGCTCAGATCACGATTTTGAGAATGATCCTCTGGAGCTTTATGTAGAAGACGGATATGTAAAAGCGAAAGGAACAACACTTGGCGGTGACGACGGAATTGCCATTGCCTACGCATTTGCGCTTCTCGACAGCGATGATATTCCGCATCCGCCGCTGGAAGTTATTGTGACAACAGACGAAGAGATCGGAATGGGCGGAGCCAATGCCCTTGACATGTCACAGATCAAGGGAAATATTTTCCTCAACATCGACGGAGAAGAGGAAGGCATTATTCTTGCAGGCTGTGCAGGAGGTGTTCTTGAGACTTTGAAGATTCCTGCAGAGCGGGAAGAAAAGAGCGGTTCTGTGATGAGAATCAAAGTAAGAGGACTTCGGGGAGGACATTCCGGATCCCAGATCCACGAGCAGCGTGGAAACGCAAATAAAATCATGGGAAGAATCCTGAATCATCTCGATCAGGGTACTGAGATTGCTCTTGTATCCGTAAGTGGAGGTTCCAAAGATAATGTCATTGCCGGTACGGCAGAAGCAGTAATTGCAGTGGCAGATCCGAAGAAGGCTCAGGAGATTGTATCTGACATGGAAGCTACATTAAAGGCAGAGTTTTCCTCTGATGAACCGGATCTTCAGGTTCCGGTTACCGTCACGGAAGAGACGGTACAGGCACTCACAAAAGAAGTCACAAAGAAAGTGATTTTTGCAATGGTCTGCACACCGTACGGTGTACAGGGACTCAGCAGAGATCTTCCAGGTGTGGTAGAGACTTCCCTGAATCTTGGTATTGTAAAAACTGATGAGACAGCCATCTCCCTGATGTACTATCTGAGAAGCAGCGTGAACTCCCAGATGCAGGAATTAAAATCCATTTTCCGGACATGGGCTGAAATGCTTGGAGGCACTCATGAAGAGAGTGGAGAATATCCTGCATGGATGTATCAGAAAGAATCAAAAATACGTCCTCTGATGGCGGAAGCATACAAGGAAGTCACAGGTAAGGATGCCGTGATTTCTACTGTACATGCCGGACTGGAATGTGGCCTTCTGTCTGCGAAAAAGCCGACACTGGACTGTGTTTCCTTCGGACCGGATATCCCGGATGTACACTCTGTCAATGAGCGTCTGGATATCGAGTCAACCGCGCGTGTATGGGAAATGATCAAAGTGGTTCTCGCAAAACTGAAATAAAACAGAATGTGGACGCCGCGCCGGTGACAGGAATGCTGCCGGCGCGGAACTCTTTGTTTAACAGGAAACTCCGTTCCCTGTTAAACAAAAAACGCTCCGCGGGATGCGCACTCGCGCAAAGCAGAAATTAGTCGCTAAAGCGACCGCGCTCGGCGCGAGAGTTCCGCAAGCGGAACTCTTTATTCTGAAAAGGAGGATATTATGGAATTACAGAATGCATTGGAAACAAGAAGAAGTATCCGGAAATATCAGGCAAAACCGGTGGAGCCTGAGAAAATCCGCCAGATGATCCAGGCGGCTATTCTTGCTCCGTCCTGGAAGAATTCTCAGGTTACGAGATATTATGTCGCACAGTCTGAAGAGGCACTGAAAAAGGTAAGAGAAGCGCTGCCGGAGTTTAACCGCAATAATACAAAAGATGCCCCGGTTCTGATCGTTTCCACCATCGTTAAGGGCCGTTCCGGATACAATGTGGATGGTACTGCCTCCAATGAACTGGAAGACGGCTGGGGATGCTACGACTGCGGCATGCAGAATATGAATCTGCTTCTGAAAGCGACCGAACTTGGTCTGGGAACCCTTGTAATGGGAATCCGGGATGCCGGGAAACTGAAAGAGGTATTTGAGATTCCGGAAGAAGAGATCGTTGTCAGCGTGATCGGAGTCGGATATGCGGATGTAGATCCGGAAATGCCGAAGAGAAAAAGCGTCGATGAAACCGCGAAATTTTATTAAATTCAAATCTGAAAACAAAACTGCCGGATTCCCTGATGAACCGGCAGTTTTTGTTTAACAGGAAACTTCGTTCCCTGTTAAACAAAAAGGCTCCGCGGGATGCGTACTCGCGCAAAGCAGAAATTAGTCGCTAAAGCGACTGCGCTCGGCGCAAGAGTTCCTCTTGCGGAACTCTTTGTCATATCCCGGCCGGACATTTCATACTACTAGTCAAAAAGGGGGAAGCTGGCACATATGCAGAGACGCAGAGGATATATGCAGTTTCTGATACTGGTTCTTCTTCTGATTCTGGAAGGAGCTGCCATTCCCAAATTTCAAAATGACGCATCCTATTTTTCCCTTGGCAAAAGCGTTGTTTCGGAAGAGTTTTTCCGCAGTCATGAGCTGACAGAGGAGATGGTCTCGTATATGAGAACTTCCAAAGAACCGGGACGGGCGGCCGGACTGTTTCTTCTGGAACAGAACTTCCACTCGGATATTTCTTTTCCTTCACTGACAAAGCAGAATTTTCAGAAGATCGAAAAACAGTGGCGGGCCAGCCCGTCTTATTCCGCCTATATGGCAGCCTGCGAAAAGATCTGGGCGGATGTCCGGTATTTTCCGGTTATGTTCTGGAAAGAGGAGCCGGATCTTACCGTCACCTACGAAGATTCCTGGATGTATGAGCGGACTTACGGAGGAAAGAGGGGACACGAGGGGACGGATCTGATGGCATCCGAAAATAAAAGAGGGATTTTCCCGATTGTCAGCATGACGGATGGAACGGTCACAAGTAAAGGATGGCTTCCGAAAGGAGGATGGCGGATCGGGATCACGGCACCTCATGGAGGCTATTTCTATTACGCTCATCTGGATTCTTACGCGGATGTGGAAATCGGGGACGAGATAGAGGCAGGAGATCTGATCGGATATATGGGTGACAGCGGGTATGGTGACGAGGGGACAACGGGTAAATTCCCGGTACACCTGCATCTTGGGATTTATCTGGAAGAGCCGGACGAAGAAATCAGTATCAATCCATACTGGATTCTCCGATATGTGGAAGACTCCAAACTTTTCTGTAGAAAAAGTGACTGAAGCATGGAGAATTTGCTGCAGGTATGGTATACTGACTCTGTATGCGAAAGGAGAAAATATGGAGTTACCAAAAGCATTTGAAGAGAAAATGAAAACCCTCCTGGGTGAAGAATTTGATGCATATACGGCCTGCTATGAGGAGCCGCGCTACTATGGCCTCCGTGTCAATACTTCCAAAATCAGCGTGGAAGAATTCCAAAAGATCTGTCCGTTTTCCATTACCCCGGTTCCGTGGATCGAAAACGGATTTTATTATGACGGAGAAAAAGAAAGCCCGGCCAGACACCCGTATTATTACGCAGGTCTTTATTATCTGCAGGAGCCAAGTGCCATGACACCGGCCAACCGCCTGGATATTACACCGGGGGAGAGGGTGCTGGACGTCTGTGCCGCTCCCGGCGGAAAGGCGACGGAACTTGGAGCGAAGCTTCAGGGAGAGGGCGTGCTCATCGCCAATGATATCAGCAACTCCCGGGCCAAGGGACTTTTAAAGAATCTCGAACTGTTCGGAATCGGAAATATGCTTGTTCTGAGCGAGGAGCCGGGAAAGCTGATGGACTACTTCCCGGAATATTTTGATAAAATTCTGATCGACGCTCCGTGCTCCGGCGAAGGAATGTTCCGGAAAGATAAAAAGATGATGAAGGCATGGGAGGAACACGGCCCTGAGTTTTTCTCAAAACTTCAAAGAAGCATTCTGACCCAGGCCGCAGCAATGTTGAAGCCGGGCGGAATGCTTCTGTATTCCACCTGTACGTTTGACCCGCTGGAAAATGAGGGAAGCGTCTCCCGGCTTCTGGAACAGTATCCGGAGTTTGAACTTCAGGAGATCCGCCCATATGAAGGATTCCGGGAAGGCCGCCCGGAATATGCTTCCATCCGTCAGGAAGAGTTTCGTAAAACCGTCCGGATTTTCCCACATCACATGAAAGGCGAGGGACATTACCTTGCCCTTCTGAAAAAGGGGAACGGGGAAGGTTCCGAAACACAGACATCCAGGATTCACCCGGCGAAAGGAAGAAGTGCTTCCTACGAGAAACTGCCGGAAGATCTGAGAAATTTTTTGCAGCTTGTGCACCGTCCGTTTGATGCCGGCCGGTTTGATATCCGTAAAGACCGGGTTTACTATATGCCGGAAGGCCTTCCGGATCTTACCGGCATCCGCTTTTTGCGAAGCGGTCTTCTCATTGGAGAACTGAAAAAAGGAAGATTTGAGCCAAGTCAGGCGCTTGCCATGAACCTGAAAAAAGAGGAATATGAGAATATTCTCGATTTTCCGCTTTCAGATGAGCGTGTGATCAAATATCTGAAAGGTGAGACGATTCTCACCGATGATCTGACCGGGCCGAAAGAAAAGGGATGGTATCTCGTCTGCGTGGACGGATATCCACTTGGATTCGGAAAGCTTTCCCAGGGCACGTTGAAGAACAAATATCTTCCAGGATGGAGATGGATGTCATCATGATGCGGTTAGATCGGATTTTAACAGAGATGGGAGCAGGCAGCCGGCAGGAAGTCAAAAAGCTGATCCGCAAAGGACAGGTCAGCGTGGATGGAGAGATCATCAAAAAGCCGGAGGTCAAAGTAGAGGAAAAAACCGCCAGGATCCGGTGCCTTGGCATTTCGTACCGGTATGAACCTTATGTTTATTATATGCTCCACAAACCGGCCGGTGTCGTATCTGCGACAGAAGATTCCAAAGAGCGGACCGTACTGGAGCTGCTGGAAAATCCGGCAAGAAAAGATCTGTTTCCGGTGGGACGCCTTGACAAGGACACAGAGGGGCTTCTGCTTCTGACAAACGACGGAGAGCTGGCCCATCGTCTCCTGTCACCGAAAAAGCATGTGGACAAGACATACGAGGCTGTGATTTCCGGTATTGTCACGGAAGAGGACGCAGCCACATTTGCACAGGGAGTGGATATCGGAGACGATACTCTGACGCTTCCGGCAGTGCTGGAAATTTTAAAGACCGATCCGGAACAGAATTGTTCCGAAATTTCCATCACAATACAGGAAGGACGCTATCACCAGATCAAACGGATGTTTGAGGCGGTTGGAAAGCACGTTGTCTATCTGAAACGAATCCGGATGGGGACACTGAATCTGGATCCGGCGCTCCCAAAAGGAGCATCGCGCCGGCTGACAGAAGAAGAGATTGATGCGTTAAAACAGGCCTGAACAAAGGAGGCTAAATGAGAACAGATATGACTGAAAAAACGAAAGCAGTGATCTTTGACATGGACGGGACTCTGATTGACTCCATGTGGATCTGGCCGGACATTGATGCATATTATGTAAAAAAATATCATCTGGAGCTTCCGGATGATTTTCACAGGGCCATTGAGGGAAAGTCCTATCATGAGACTGCACAGTATTTCCGGGATACATTTGACATGGCGCTTTCAACGGAGGAAATCATGGACGAATGGACCCGCCTTGCCTACCAGAGGTATACCGAGGAGGTCACGTTGAAACCGGGAGTGGAGGAATTCCTACGGTATGGGAAGGAAAACGGAATCCTGTTCGGAATTGCGACGAGCAACGGAAGGATTCTTGCTGAAGCAGCACTGAAAGCGCTTCAGATCGATACCTATTTTACGGCCATGCGGACTTCCGGGGAGGTAAACGTTGGAAAGCCGTCTCCGGATATTTACCTCAAGGTGGCTGAGGACATGCAGGTCCGGCCGGAGCACTGTCTTGTGTTCGAGGACGTACCGATGGGGATTCTGGCAGGAAAACGCGCGGGCATGCAGGTGTGCGCCGTCTACGATGAGTTTTCCCGTCCACTGGATCAGGAAAAGAAAAAACTTGCCGACTATTACATCCATGATTTTCACGATGTAATGGATCGCATCAAAGAGAGGAACACAGATGGAAAATAAGTTTTTACCGGTCTCCCGAAGAGAGATGGAAGAGCGGGGATGGGATCAGGTTGATTTTGTCTACATCAGCGGAGACGCCTATGTAGACCATCCGTCCTTTGGACACGCCATCATTACAAGACTTCTGGAGGCTCATGGATACAGAGTCGGGATCATTGCACAGCCGGACTGGAAGGACAAGAACAGCATTACCGTTTTCGGGGAGCCAAGACTTGCATTTCTTGTATCGGCCGGAAATATGGATTCCATGGTCAACCATTACAGCGTTTCCAAGAAGCGCAGAAGCCAGGACGCCTATACGCCGGGCGGCGTCATGGGGAAACGTCCTGATTACGCCTGCGTCGTCTACGGAAATCTGATCCGCCAGACGTACAAAAAGACGCCGGTGATTCTCGGCGGAATCGAGGCAAGTCTCAGAAGACTGGCCCATTACGATTACTGGTCTGACCGGCTGAAACGCTCCGTGCTTCTGGATTCCGGAGCGGATCTGATTTCCTACGGAATGGGAGAACGCTCCATTGTGGAAATCGCAGATGCATTGAACGCCGGAATCCGGGTGGAAGACCTGACTTATATTGACGGGACAGTCTGCAAGGTCAAAGACCGGGAAGCGATATATGACGCCGTGGAGCTGCCGGCCTATTCCGAGCTTCAGAAAGACAGGCTTCGTTATGCCGAGAGTTTCTATACCCAGTACTGTAATACGGATCCGTTTACGGCAAAGCGGCTGATTGAGCCGTATTCGGAGCACGTCTATGTCGTACAGAATCCGCCTGCAAAGCCGTTGTCCCAGACCGAGATGGACGATGTGTACGCGCTTCCTTACATGCGGACCTATCATCCGATGTACGAAAAGGACGGAGGAATTCCGGCCATCTCAGAAGTGAAATTCAGTCTGATCAGCAACCGGGGATGTTTTGGTGCCTGCAGTTTCTGCGCACTGACATTCCATCAGGGCAGAATCATTCAGACAAGAAGTCATGAGTCCCTTATTGAGGAGGCGAAACTTCTGACGGAGGAGCCGGATTTCAAAGGATATATTCACGATGTAGGCGGACCGACTGCCAACTTCCGGCATCCGGCCTGTGACAAGCAGCTGACTCACGGAGCATGTAAGCACAGACAGTGCCTGTTCCCGAAACCATGCAAAAATCTGAATGTGGATCATAAAGACTACCTGAAGCTCCTGCGAAGCCTCCGGGAAATACCGAAGGTCAAGAAGGTCTTTATCCGTTCCGGTATCCGGTTTGATTATGTCATGGCAGATCCGGATGATACCTTTATGCGGGAGCTTTGCGAATATCACGTAAGCGGGCAGCTCAAAGTAGCGCCGGAACATATTGCGGACCCGGTTCTTCAGATGATGGGAAAACCGGAGAATTCCGTGTACCGCGCATTTACTGAAAAATATAAAAAGATCAACGAACAGCTTGGAAAGAAACAGTATCTGGTGCCATACCTGATGTCGTCTCACCCGGGCTCCACCTTAAAAGAGGCGGTGGCTCTTGCGGAATATCTGCGGGATCTTGGCTATATGCCGGAACAGGTGCAGGACTTTTATCCGACACCGTCCACCATCTCCACCTGTATGTACTACACGGGAGTCGATCCAAGGACAATGAAGCCGGTTTATGTACCGAAGTCCCCGCATGAGAAGGCGATGCAGAGGGCGCTGATTCAGTACCGGAATCCGAAAAACTATGAGCTGGTCATGGAAGCTCTCAAAAAAGCAGGGCGGGAAGATCTGATCGGGTTCGGAAAGCATTGTCTGATCCGTCCGAGACAGACAAAAGAGGACCGGTATTTTGCAAAAAAACGGCAGCAGTCAAAGGAGGCTGCCGCACCGAGGAAAAAGAAAACCATCAGAAATACACATAAGAAAAAGAAAAAATAGCAGCAGGGAGGAATGTATATGAGGATTGCAGTTGTGACAGGAGCATCTTCCGGGATCGGGAGAGAGTTTGTAACCCGGATCCCCGCATTTTACAGGCAGCTTGATGAGATATGGATCACGGCCAGAAGAGCGGAAAGGCTGGAACAGGTCAAAAAGACCGTGGAGGAGAAAACCGGGATCTATGTCCGGATTTTTGCAGGCGATCTGGAAAAAGATCTGATCTATAAGCAAATCTTAAACCGCCTCGAGAATCAGAATCCGGATGTCAGGATGCTTGTAAATGCCGCCGGATTTGGAAAAATCGGAGAGGCAAAAGAGATTGCCGGGCACGATCCGCAGGCCCAGCTTCGGATGATCGACGTCAACTGCCGCGCGCTCACGAAAATGACGCTGATGATCCTCCCGTACATGAAAAAGGGAAGCAGGATTTTAAATATATCAAGCGGGGCAAGCTTCTGCCCGCAGCCTGGATTTACGGTTTACGCGGCAACAAAGGCGTATGTCACCAGCTTCTCCAGAGGACTCGCCGAAGAGCTGAAAAAAGACGGAATCATTGTGACAGCGGTCTGCCCGGGACCTGTGGATACGGAATTCTTTGAGGTGTCCGGAACCAATAACAGCAAGGCCAAACAGGCAACGATGGTTTCGGCGCAGGATGTAGTCCGGACCGCACTGCTGGATGCAAAAATGAAAAAGCCTGTTTCTGTTCATGGAACATTGATGAAAGGGGCAAGGATCGCCGGTAAACTGATGCCGGAGAATGTCATCTTTTACGCCATGGACAAATGGATGAAATAAAGGGGAGCATTTATGAAAATTACAAAAGGGATGCCAGGTTATATCAAGGACCAGAAGAAAAAGCGGATCCTGATCACCATCCTTCTTTTTGGGATCAGCATTGCCGTCTTTCTGACCGGATATCTGACAACACACACGAGAAACAATCTGCTTACCATCGTGGCGATTCTGGGATGCCTTCCGGCCGCCAGATCCGCTGTCGGAATGATTATGCTGCTGCCATACCGGTCTTTTGAGGAAGAGAAAGTCAGGGAGGTGGAAACAGCGGCTGCCGGAATTCTTTCCGCTTATGACATGGTGCTTACCAGCTCGGAGAAAGTAATGCCTGTAGATGTGCTCCTGATTTCCAGACACCTGATCTGCGGGTATGTTTCCAGAACCAAGGTTCCTCCGGCAGAGGTGGAGGCATATCTCGCCCGGATACTGAAAGAGAATCATTACGACAAAGTAACAGTCAAAATTTTTACTGACTACGATTCCTTTCTGAAGCGGGCCGAAAGTTTTGGAGAAACAAAGCAGAAATCAGAAGGGCAGCCGGACAGAGCGGTGCGTGAAATGCGCCGGCTGATCCTGACGGCTGCGGTATAGGAGAATCCAATGCAGACAATCAGAATTGAAAAGAATGATGCCGGGCAAAGAGCGGACAAGTTTTTGTCCAAATACCTGTCCAAGGCACCAAAAAGCTTTATCTATAAAATGATGCGGAAAAAAAACATCACCCTGAATAAGAAAAAGATGACGGGGAGCGAACATCTTACCGAGGGAGACCTTATCCAGATGTTTCTCTCCGATGAGACGATCGAAAAATTTTCCGAAAGCAAGTCCCAGGGGCCGGCTGTCAGGGATCAAAAAGCACTGGCCGGAAAGCTTCAGGTACTTTATGAAGATGAGGATGTACTGTTTGTCAACAAGCCGTGCGGACTGCTCTCGCAGAAAGCATCGCCCGGCGACATCTCTCTGGTTGAGTATCTGACAGCCTACCTGCTGGAAAAGGGGGAGATCACACCGGAAGAGCTTCGGCGTTTCCGCCCGTCCATCTGTAACCGCCTGGACCGGAATACAAGCGGCATTGTGACAGCCGGGAAAAGCCTGCGGGGCCTTCAGGTGTTGAGCGGGATGTTGAAAGACCGTTCTGTTCGGAAGTATTATCGGACCATCGTGTACGGACAGATGAAAGAGCCTGTCCGGGCCTGCGGTTTCCTGACCAAGGACGAGCAGCATAACAAAGTATCGATCAGTTCCAAGCCTTCCGAGGGCAGCGTCCCGATCGAGACCGAATATGTTCCAATTCAGACAGGGGCGAAGCACACCCTTCTGGAGGTGCACCTGATTACCGGACGGACCCATCAGATCCGGGCCCACCTTGCTTCCCTCGGATATCCGATTATCGGAGATTACAAATACGGAAACCGGAGAGAAAACGACCGTCTGAAAAAGGAGTTCGGACTGACACACCAGCTTCTTCATGCATACCGGATGGAGTTCCCGGAAGAAACGGCAGAACTGAAAAAGCTGTCCGGCCTGATCGTCCGGGCGGAGCTTCCGAAACAGTTTGAGATGATTCAAAAAGTATATATTTAGAGTGAAAAAGGAGCAGCAACATGGCCACATGGACATCGAGAGGACTGCGGGGTTCTGCCCTGGAGGACTATATCAATCACACAAATGAACAATACCGCAACAAAGGCCTTGCTCTGATTCAGAAGATTCCAACGCCGATCACTCCGGTCCGGATCGACAAAGAACACCGGCACATTACCCTGGCGTATTTCGACCAGAGAAGTACCGTCGATTATATCGGTGCCGTGCAGGGGATTCCGGTCTGCTTCGATGCCAAAGAGTGCGCGGCGGACACCTTCCCGCTTCAGAATGTACACCGGCATCAGGTAGAATTTATGGAGGAATTTGAGCGTCAGGGAGGGATCGCCTTTCTGCTGATCCTCTACACGGGAAGGACAGAGCTTTACTACATGCGTTTTCAGGAACTGAAGTGGTTCTGGGAACGGATGGAGAAAGGCGGAAGAAAAAGTATCCGGTATGAAGAACTGGATCCCGAATTTTTCTTCACATTGAAAAGCGGGTGCATGGTTCCTTATCTGGATGAGATACAGAAAGATCTTGACAAAAGAGAGTAAGATTTTTATAATATTCGTTGTAATTTCAATTTAACATGGTAGCATGATAAAGTGAACAAAAAGAAAAAGAGAAAGAGTGGATAAGACATGAAACAGAAAATTTTACACACACCGGAAGGGGTACGGGACATTTACAAAGTAGAGTGCCGGAAAAAGCTGGCACTGCAGGATAAGCTGCATCACGTCCTGCATCTTTATGGCTATCATGATATACAGACGCCGACCTTCGAATATTTTGACGTATTCCGAAAAGAGATCGGAACGATTTCTGTGAAGGAATTATATAAATTTTTTGACCGGGAGGGAAATATCCTTGCGCTTCGGCCGGATATTACGCCGTCTGTTGCCAGAGCTGCTTCGGCTCTGTATGAAATCGAAGAAAAGCCGCTTCGGCTTTGCTATATAGGAAACACGTTTATCAACCATTCCCGCTATCAGGGACGCCTGCGGGAGAATACACAGCTTGGCGCCGAGTATATCGGGGTAGATTCCAAGGATGTGGATGCGGAAATGCTGGCAATGGTTGTGGACTGTTTAAGACAGTCCGGTCTTGAGAATTTCCAGATCAGCGTAGGGAATGTCGGATTCCTGTACAGTCTCATGAAGGAAGCCAAACTTCCGCCGGAATATGAGGAGCACCTGCGGCAGCTGATCTCAAACCGGAATTATTACGGGGTGACGGAGCTTCTGGACGAAGCAAATGTCAAACCGGAGATGAAAGAGCTGTTCGGCCATCTGCCGGAACTGGTAGGAGGACCGGAAGTTCTTGATAAGGCGATGGCGATTGCACCGAACGAGCTTGCAAAACGCGCCATCAAACGTCTGAAAGATACATATGAAATTCTGAAAGCATATACCGTACAGAAATATATCACATTTGACCTGAGCATGAGCGGTGCATACGGCTATTATACAGGCGTGATTTTCAGAGCATATACATTCGGCACCGGAGACGCGGTTGTCAAAGGAGGCCGGTACAATCATCTGATGGAAAAATTCGGAAAGCGTGCGCCTTCCATCGGATTTGCCGTTATTATCGATGAACTGATGAATGCCCTTGCAAGACAGCATGTGCAGATTTCCTACGAAGAGAATGCTGCTATCATTGTCTATGCGGATTCCCAGCGCAGACAGGCGATCAGCCTTGCGAAAGAATTCCGGGCACGACAGAACAGTACGGAACTGTTCTGCAAAAAGGCCAAAGAATCCCTGGATTATTACATCCAGTACGGTAAGAAAAATCAGGCGGAGAATCTCCTCTATCTTCCGGAAAACGGAGAGATCGAGATGATTAACCTGAAAACCGGGGAACGGAAAACAATCGGACAGAAGAAGGAGGAGGAACAGTCATGAGATATTTGACCTTTGCCCTCTGTAAAGGGCGCCTTGCAAAACAGACGCTGGAGCTTCTGGAGCAGGTTGGCATTACCTGTGAGGAAATGAAAGACAAGTCCTCGCGCAAACTGATTTTTGTAAACGAAGAGCTGAAACTCCGGTTTTTCCTTGCAAAAGGGCCGGATGTTCCGACTTATGTAGAGTACGGAGCCGCGGATATCGGTGTGGTCGGAAAGGATATTATTCTGGAAGAGGACCGGAAAGTCCACGAAGTACTCGACCTGAAATTCGGCGCCTGCCGGATGTGTGTCTGCGGACCGGAAAGCGCAAAGGAGCTTCTGGGACACCGGGAGATTATCCGGGCAGCCACAAAATATCCGAATATCGCAAAAAATTATTTCTTCGACCAGAAGCACCAGACGGTGGAGATCATCAAACTGAACGGTTCCATTGAACTTGCTCCGATCGTCGGGCTTTCCGAAGTAATTGTAGATATCGTTGAGACCGGAACGACATTGAAAGAAAACGGACTGAAAGTTCTGGAGGAAGTCTGCCCGCTTTCCGCAAGAATGATCGTCAATCCGGTCAGCATGAGAATGGAAAATGACAGAATCCGGGAACTGATCACCGGACTGAGGGAAATTTTAAAGTAAAGGCGGGATAGAAGATGAGAATCCAGAAATTGACAGAAGAGACAAAACAGAACCTTTTACAGGATCTGTTAAAGAGAAGTCCGGACAGTTATGGAGAATACGAAGAGCGGGTTGCCGCGATTCTGAAGCAGGTAAAAGAAAAAGGTGATGAGGCGCTCTTTGCCTATACCGAACAGTTTGACCACGCCCATCTTACAAAAGAAACGGTTCGGGTATCCGAAGAGGAGATTGCAGAGGCATATGAAAAAACAGACGAAAAGCTGATCGGTGTAATCAGAAAAGCGCTGGAAAATATCAGAAGCTACCACGAAAAGCAAAAGCAGTACAGCTGGTTTGACAGCAAGCCGGACGGCACGCTTCTCGGACAGAAAGTTACCCCGCTGAAACGTGTGGGCGTTTACGTGCCGGGAGGAAAGGCGGTCTATCCGTCTTCCGTACTGATGAATGTGATCCCTGCAAGGATTGCCGGAGTGGACGAGATCATCATGGTGACGCCTCCGGGAAGGGATGGAAAAGTCAGTCCGCATACGCTGGTTGCGGCAAAAGAAGCAGGAGTGGACGCGATCTATAAAGTCGGCGGGGCTCAGGCCATTGCTGCCCTTGCCTACGGGACAGAGAGTATTCCGAAGACGGACAAGATTGTAGGACCGGGTAATATCTATGTTGCCCTTGCAAAAAAAGCAGTTTACGGATATGTCAGCATTGACTCGGTAGCGGGACCTTCGGAAATTCTGGTTATCGCAGATGAAACCGCAAATCCAAGATATGTTGCGGCGGATCTTCTTTCCCAGGCAGAGCACGACGAACTTGCTTCTGCGATTCTGGTAACAACAAGCGCCGAACTGGCAGAGAAGGTATCCGACGAAGTGGATGGATTCTTAAAGGAACTTTCCCGTGCGGAGATTATACAGAAATCACTGGATAATTACGGATATATCCTTGTTGCCCAAACGATGGAGGAAGCCATCGAGACAGCCAATGAAATTGCAAGCGAACATCTGGAAATTCTGACGAAAAATCCGTTCGATGTGATGACAAAGATCCGAAATGCAGGAGCTATCTTCCTTGGAGAGTATGCAAGCGAACCGCTTGGGGACTACTTTGCAGGACCGAACCACATTCTGCCGACAAATGGAACAGCGAAGTTTTTCTCTCCGCTTTCTGTCGACGATTTTATCAAGAAGTCCAGCATTATTTCCTACTCCAGAGATGCGCTTGAGAAAATTCACGAGGACATCGAATATTTTGCGCAGGCAGAGCAGCTGACCGCTCATGCCAATTCGATCAAAGTACGGTTTGAAAAAGAGGGGGAATAGCGATGCCGGAGCGAATTTCAGAACAACACAGAAAGACGAAAGAGACGGATATTTCCGTCCGCCTGAATCTGGACGGGACCGGAAAGACAAAGATCCGGACCGGAATCGGATTTTTTGACCATATGCTGGAAGGGTTTGCAAGGCACGGCCTTTTTGACCTGGAAGTGCAGGTAGAAGGCGATCTGAACGTAGATACGCATCACACCATCGAGGATACCGGGATTGTTCTTGGACGGGCGATCGCAGAAGCAGTCGGCGATAAAAAAGGGATCCGGAGGTTTGGATTCTTTCTCCTTCCAATGGATGAAACACTCTCCCTTGCGGCAATCGATCTTTCCGGTCGTCCGTTTCTGAAATATCAGGCAGAGTTTACCGTGGAAAAGATCGGAGAAATGGATACGGAGATGATCCGGGAGTTTTTCTATGCAGTATCCTACAGCGCCATGATGAATCTGCATCTGAAAATCGTAGATGAAGGAAACAATCATCATATGGCGGAGGCGCTTTTTAAAAGTTTTGGAAAGGCTCTTCACATGGCCGTTTCCTTTGAGCCTGGTATGACGGAAGTATGGTCTACAAAAGGAAGCTTATAGAAGAAAGGAACTGAAAACAGATGAGTTATAAAAGAATTGTTCCCTGCTTGTTTTTATGGCAGGGAAAAGCAGTCAGATGGTTCGATGATATGGATGTTCTCTCGGAAGACGCGGTTGCTCTTGCAAAGCATTACAGCGATAAGGGAGCAGACGAGCTTCTTGTATTCGACCTTTCTGATTCGGATGAGGATCATGAGGAGTCCATCGACCTGCTGAAAAAAATCACAAAATCAGCCGGGATCCCTGTTGTAGCAGGAGGAAATATCAAACGTCTGGAAGATGTGAAAAAGATACTTTACACCGGAGCTAAACGGGTCGTTCTGAATTTCTCCAAAGCAAGCTCTGTAAAAATGCTGGAGGAAGCGTCCAAGAGATTCGGAAAAGAGAAGACAGCCGTTTCTCTGAATGATTTTGATACCCTTTTCAAACAGCAGCATCTGATTGAAAAATACAGCAGCGAGATCATTTTCATGCACAGACTGGATCTGAACTCTGTGATGACACTGACAGAAATTCCATATGTGGTCCTGACCGATACGATGGAAGAATCTGAGATTTTCCGGATTCTGAAAAGTCCGGGGGCAAGAGGCATTTCCGGAAAATTTGTCAGCCGCATGGATATGGATTTTCATCTCTTTAAGACAGAATGTCAGGAATGCGGCATCCAGATGACTTCCTTTGAGAGCGTACTTGATTTCTCGGATTTCAAGCTGAATTCCGACGGCCTGATTCCTGTTATCGCGCAGAATTATAGAACAGGCGAAGTGCTGATGCTTGCCTATATGAATGAAGAAGCATTTGACCGGACGGTGAAAACCGGAAAAATGACATATTACAGCCGGAGCAGACAGTGTCTCTGGACAAAAGGAGAGACATCCGGTCATTTCCAGTATGTCAAATCTCTGACCATCGACTGTGACAAGGATACGCTTCTTGCAAAAGTAGAGCAGATCGGAGCAGCCTGCCATACCGGAAATCCGACTTGCTTTTTCCAGACTATCGCAGGCACGGATTATGATGAAACCAACCCGCTTCAGATTTTTGAAACCGTATATGGCACGATCCTGGACCGGAAGAAGAATCCAAAAGAAGGATCATACACCAATTATCTCTTTGATAAAGGAATTGATAAAATTCTGAAGAAGGTAGGAGAAGAGGCGGCAGAGGTCATTATTGCAGCCAAGAATCCGAACACAGAGGAGTTGAAATACGAGCTCTCAGACTTCCTTTATCATGCCATGGTGCTGATGGTAGAGCGGGGACTTGACTGGAACGACATTATTCAGGAATTATCTGACAGACACTAGCATACTTTGGAAAGACAGGGTATATTATGATTATATATCCTGTCTTTTTTAGACGGCAATGCGGAGGTGTATGGTTTTGAATGACAGCCGGGAAAGAAAGAGAAAAGAGGCACTGGAGCAGATGCGGGCAAGGGAGGAGAATCCGGCGGAGTCGCCCCTTCATGCACCGGCAGTCCACCCGAGATACCGCGCGGCTTACGGAAGCATCTATCCGGAACAGGAAACGCGTCAGACCGGAACATTAGGAGTCCGGATTGTCATCAGTATTCTGCTGTTTGCAGGCTTCCTTTCTCTGGATTATGAGAAGCTTCCTTCGTCTGTTCCGCAAAGGACAGAGATTCTCCGTCAGATACAGGCGCCGTTTTCCCTTCCATCCGTGAAACAGTTTGACCTGACCGGTATTTTGTAGTATAGTTATTGAAGAAATTTTCATGAAATGAGGAATACAGATGATTAAAGCAGTATATCCAGGCAGTTTTGACCCGGTTACATTCGGACATCTGGATATCATCACAAGGGCGGCAAAAGTCGTAGATGAACTCATTATCGGCGTCCTTGTCAACCAGAAAAAGACACCGCTTTTTACCATGGAGGAGCGTCTGCAGCTTCTTCAGGAAGTGACAAAAGATTTCCCGAATGTAACAGTAAAGGCATTTGAAGGGCTGACCGTTGAGTTTGCAAAGCAGAACCATGCAAGACTGATTATCCGTGGACTTCGGGCCGTTACGGATTTTGAATATGAAATGCAGTTGGCACAGATCAACCACAGTGTGGACAATGAGATTGATACCATGTTCTTTACGACAAGTCTGGAATATGCCTTTTTAAGTTCTACACTGGTAAAAGAGTTTGCATATTATGGCTCCGATACAGACAGATATGTTCCTAAGGTTGTTTCCAGAGCATTAAAAGCGAAATATCCGGAAGCAGGAAATACACAACAGTAGAGAAATCAGGTGAAGAAGATGAAAATATGGATTGCAGGAGCGGCCGGACAGCTTGGATGCGCGCTTAATGATATGGCAAAGCAGTATCAGCCGGACGCTGAGATTATCAACACAGATATCGAAGAGGTCGATGTGACAAATTTAAATCAGGTTATCGACTTTGCAAAGGAAAAAAGGCCGGATGTGATTTTTGACTGCGCTGCGGTCACAAACGTCGGGACATGTGAAGAATCGCCGGAATACGCCTATAAAGTTAATGCGATCGGTGCAAGAAATCTTGCGATTGCAGCATCTAAAGTTCAGGCCAGAATTCTCCTGCTGTCAACGGATGACGTGTTTAACGGGATCCGTCAGGTGCCGTACCATGAATTTGATGAGACGGATCCGATGACAGTTTATGGAAGAAGCAAACTTGCAGGAGAAAATTATGTCAAGGAATTTGCGCATGACCATTTCATTATCCGGAGCAACTGGGTCTTTGGGCGCGGAAGTGATGCAAATTTTGTCAATCAGATTTTAAAAGCAATTGAAACAAAGACAGAACTCTATATCTCCGATGATCAGTACGGTTCACCGACCAGTGCCAATGCACTGGCGGCATTTATGCTGAAACTGATCAATACAGAAGAATACGGGACCTACCATGTGACATGCAGCGGTGTCTGCAACCGGTACGAATTCGCAAAAGAGATTGTAAGGATTGCGGAAAAAGATGTCAGGGTAATCCCTGTACCGACCAGAAAAGCTGAATACTGTTCTGCAAGACCGACTTTTACAGTACTTGACAATTTTCTGATTACGGTACTCGGCATACATAAGATGCCGACATGGATTGATGCACTGGAAGAATATATAGAGCAGGAATACAAAAGATAAAATAAGACAGCAGGAGTAATTATGCATTATACATTTTCGGAGCTTATATGGCTGGTACTGATCTATTCCTTTCTGGGATGGTTCATAGAGACAATTGTCGGAACCATACGGAAAAAGAAATTTGTAAACCGGGGATTTTCTTCAGGACCGTTTTGTTTTATATACGGAACAGCAGCATTGATCATGATCATTTCTCTGGAAGATCTGGAAAATCAGCCGTTTTTCCTGTTTCTCGGATGCATGATAATTGCTACGACGATCGAGTGGTTTGCCGGTAAAATTCTGGAACGGATGAATCAGCGCAAATGGTGGGACTATTCCGATAAAAAATGGAATTTTGACGGATATATCTGTCTGCAGTACAGCGTTCTCTGGGGAGTTCTTGGTGTACTGGCAGTCAAATTCGGAGATGAAGATTTCACCAGGCTGTTTCATCTTATCCCCAGGCCGTTTGGGAATATACTGGTCGGTATCGCCTTTGCCGGAATTATTGTTGATATGTCTGTGTCATCGGCGGCGGCGCTGCGCATTGGCAGGCCGACAAAAGCCGCAGTCCGCTGGAACCGGAAAGTGGCAGTTGTTACGGGAAAATTCACGGCGCTGATTGTCGGCCATGTAGAGCGAAGAATGGAAAAAGCTTATCCTCTGATCCAGGTGGCAAGAGAAGAAGCTGAGAAAGAAGGACAGTTTGCCGAGGGATGCGGATTTTACAAACTGTTCTGGCTGTTCGTTATCGGTTCGCTTCTCGGGGATCTGGTTGAGACCATTTTCTGCCGGATTACAGCAGGAGTATGGATGAGCCGGAGCAGCCTTGTATGGGGGCCGTTCAGTATCATCTGGGGAATGGCGATTGTTGCGGCAACAATTCTTTTACATAAGGACAGAGAGAAGCCGGACCGGTATCTTTTTATGGTCGGCACGTTCCTGGGCGGCGCTTATGAGTACCTGTGCAGTGTTTTCGCCGAATTGTTTTTCGGAAAAGTATTCTGGGATTACAGTGGCATTCCTTTTAATCTGGGCGGGCGAATTAACCTGCTTTACTGTTTCTTCTGGGGAATCGCTGCAGTAATATGGATCAAGGTACTGTATCCCCGCATATCCGACTGGATCGAAAAGATACCAAAACTCACAGGATATATTGTTACATGGTGTCTTATCCTGTTTATGGCAGCGAATATGGTTGTATCAGCCGCTGCTCTTGTAAGATACGACCAGAGAGCACAAGGCGATACACCGGACAATGCCGTTGAAAAACTGATTGATACCAGATTTGACGATGCCAGAATGGAGAAGATTTATCCGAATGCCAAATCCGCACGGTGAGCCGGCATACAACCGAAAAAATCAGGGGCCGAAGAGTGATCTTCGGCCTTTTTATACTCTGGAAAACTGATTTCAGGAATTCTTTTCCTGTGTTGACGACATGATGTACATATACTATAATACAAGTACAATATTTTGTACTTGAAAGGACAGTGAAAAGTGTGCTTGCAATAAACTACACAGAATTGCGGAACAATCTGAAAGAATGTATGGACAGAGTGACTGATGATTACGAGACACTTATCATCACCCGAAAGAAAAACCGGAATGTTGTGATGATTTCCGAGGAAATGTACAATAATATGCTGGAAAACATGCATCTGACTGCGAAGGAATCCAACTACAGATGGCTGCTGGAATCGGCCGGACAGTTGAAAAGGGGAAACGAACAGATCCATGATCTGATCGGAATGGCAGAAGATGAAGAATAAGCATTTTACGGAAAATGGGTGGAAAGACTATCTTTTTCAGAAGCAAAACGACCGGGAAACACTGAAAAAGATCAATCTGCTTATTGCGGATATCTGTGAAAACGGAACTACCGGAATCGGTAAACCTGAGCCCCTGACAGGCAGGATGGAAGGTTGCTGGAGCCGCCGGATCAATGATAAAGACAGGCTGGTATATTGCATGGACGATGACAATATCTACATTCTTTCCTGTCGTTTTCACGATGATTGATTTCACTTCATATTTTCGTTATAGAAGGAATACATTTAGATAAACAGGGGGAAGCAACATGCAAAGATTTACCAGAAATACATATGAATTTGTCAAACAGGGACTGTTACAGATTCAGGACGAGATTACGAAAGGGGAAAGAGTCTGTGCCAACAGAGCACTGAAAAAAATCATCGGGACACTGGCTCCAAACAAGGAGGCACTTCTCGGATACGCCTATGTCCGGGTCCGCAACAGAGTCGGATCTAAATATGGAAATACAGACAGAAGAGCAGAAATCATCGCGGAGAAAGTACAGATACTGATGGAAGCTTTCTGGGCGAGACCGACACATTACGTAATAGATACGGATCAGTATGGAGCAAAATTCATTAATACATCCGCTGATGCAGACATGTCTTTGGAAGATGCTGTCCGCTTTGCGGAGATGGACGGAGTTGTCATGATCCGTGATCTCAATCTCGGAAAAGGCTTCGAGCGTTATTACCTGGATACAGCACGGAATCGGGAGATTTTAAAACATTACGAAACACGTGAGGAGGAGCCGTCCGAGCGGGAAGTTTTTCGGAAGAAAGCATATGCAAAGTTTCAGATGTGGTGGATGTTTACTCATGGTATCACATTACAGGAATTGTCTGAAACAGCAGATACGTGGCGTCAGAAGCGGGAAGAGGACGCTGATTACAAAGGAAATCTGGAAGATTACCTTTTTGAAAAAGGATTCCACGACCTGATTTACCCATGCTTCAGCGAATTTCTGGAAACGGAATATACTGACCGCGAGTTCATGAAATATCTGCTGGATCCACGGGATCATAAGGCCTACGAAGAGGATGAACTGCTGCAGGAAAAAGAAGCAGCAGAACAAAATGAATAATTGGTAAAAGAAAGAGGAGGCTTTTCTAAATAAAAATTGCAAAATTTCCCAAAATCGTTTAAACTATATAGTTGTAATTTATTGATGGAAACATGAGGGAGGAACAGACTTGAATCTGGTAATCATAGATGGCCAGGGCGGCGGACTTGGCCGTCAGCTGGTAAGCGCAGTCAAAGACCGGTATCCGGACATTGAGATCATAGCGGTAGGAGCAAACAGTGCGGCGACCAATGCCATGCTTCGTGCCGGGGCAACGCAGGCGGCCACGGGAGAGAATTCTGTGATCGTTGCATGCCGCAGGGCAGATGTGATCATAGGGCCGGTGGGAATTGTGATTGCAGATTCCATGCTTGGGGAGATCACCCCGGCTATGGCGCAGGCTGTCGGACAAAGCCGTGCAAAACGGATACTGATTCCGGTGAATCTGTGCGACAATATCATTGTCGGCGTTACAGACCTCTCTATGACGAAAAATGTACAGAATGCAGTTGAGATTCTGGGTACACTGATAGACTAACTAATCCGGCAGGAAGCCGGAATGATCGGCAGAAGCGGATCAGTGCCATATGACAGAGAAACGGCATTACTGGCAATCGACTGATAGAACAGAAATTTTGCAGTAAAAATTACGAATTAAAATACAGAATAGAAATTTTGATACCAGGAAGGTATCTGCTTTCAGAAGAAGGCGGATATCTTCTTTTTTGTCGAAAAGGAGGAAATAATAGATGACTTTGGAAGAGTTTTTCTGTGAAGTGCCAAAAGCGGCCGTGGCATTTTCCGGCGGCACAGACTCGGCATTTCTTTTATGGGCGGCAAAGCAGTATGGCTGCGACGTACATGCTTATTATATGAAAACGGCTTTTCAACCGGATTTTGAGATGGAAGACGCGCGCAGAGTTGTAGAAGCGCTGGACATTCCGATGACCGTTCTGGAAAAGGACATTTTATCCGTTCGGGAAGCGGCCGCAAATGGACCAAAGCGGTGCTACTACTGCAAAAGAGCGCTGTTTACACAGTTATGGGCGGCAGCGCGAAAAGACGGATACTTCTGCCTTCTGGATGGCACCAATGCGTCAGACGATGCAGATGACCGTCCGGGTATGCAGGCGATTCGGGAACTTGAGGTACGTTCGCCCCTTCGGGAATGTGGAATTTCCAAAAGCGAAGTCCGGCGTCTGTCCGAAGAAGCAGGGCTCTTTACAAGCCGAAAACCGGCTTACGCCTGTCTGGCAACAAGGATTCCGACAGGAACAGCCATTACACCGGAACTTCTGAAGAAAGCAGAGACAGCGGAGACGGCGTTGGCAAACCTTGGATTTCATGATTTCCGTGTCCGACTGATGGAGGATGGCGGCGCCCGGCTTCAGATTACAGAAGAACAGATGCCCCTGCTGTTTTCCAAAAGGGAAGAAATCCTGACAATACTTCGTCCGTTCTTTTCATCCATCCTGCTGGATCTGGAAGCGCGGGCCAAATCAGTATAACATCATCGGGAAGGAGAGCATTATGGATAATAAATATGATATTTTACAGTTGCTTCGGAGTGTGGCAGACGGCACAACTGAACCGGAGCAGGCATTATTACAGTTAAAAGAAGCACCATTTGAAGATCTGGACTATGCCAAAATCGATCTGCACCGCAGTGTCCGGCAGGGCGCGGCAGAAGTCATTTACGGGGCAGGCAAAACACCGGAGCAGATCGCAGGGATCGTTCAGGCTATGGGAAACCGGGGATGCCGGAACATCCTGATTACCCGAGTCAGCCAGGAAACCGTAAATCAGCTTCCGGATTCGATTCCCCTTGATTACCATGCGGATGCAAGGCTTGCCATTGCCTATCCGGCGGAACATAAAAAGAGGGGGCGTATCGTTGTCGCAACCGGAGGAACCAGCGATATCCCGGTGGCAGAAGAAGCGGCTCTGACCGCGGAAGTCCTGGGAAATCATGTTGTCCGCCTGTATGACGTTGGGGTGGCAGGCCTTCACAGGCTGTTATCCCATCTGGACGACCTGATGAGCGCCAGATGCATTGTTGCCGTGGCGGGAATGGAAGGTGCTCTGGCGTCTGTCATCGGTGGATTGGTGGACTGTCCGGTGATTGCGGTGCCGACCAGCGTCGGATACGGCGCCAGCTTTGGGGGATTGTCTGCGCTGCTGTCCATGCTGAATTCCTGCGCCTCCGGGTGCAGTGTCGTCAACATTGATAATGGATTCGGAGCAGGATATCTTGCCAGCAGAATCAATCAGATGGAAGGATTGGAGGAAGAGTAATGAGAACACTTTATATCGAATGTAATATGGGAGCAGCCGGAGATATGCTGATGGCTGCATTATACGAACTTCTGGAGGATAAAGAGAAAGAAACATTTCTGCACACAATGAATCATCTGGGGCTGTCGGATGTCCGGGTGGAAGCTGAAAATGGATCCACCTGCGGTATCAGCGGAACTCATATGAAAGTAATAGTGCACGGAGAAGAAGAAGATGTCGGCGGTCATGATCATCATGGTCACGAACATCATCATGAACATGACGGGGAACACCATCATGAGGAGCATCACCACGATGACCATCATCACAGCCACGACCATGATCATTCTCATGACCATCATCATGGACCTTCTCATCACCACGCAGCTCCGGGATATATTGCGGACCTGATTGAACATCTGGAACTTCCGGCAGAGGTTAAGAATCACGCAAAATCCGTTTATTCTGCTATTGCGGACGCGGAATCCAAAGCACATGGCTGTCCGGTGGAGGAAATCCATTTTCATGAAGTGGGTGCTCTGGATGCAGTGGCGGATGTGACAGGTGTCTGCTACGCCATGTTCCTGCTTCATCTGGACAAGGTGATTGTATCGCCTGTACATGTAGGAAAGGGAACGGTGCGTTGTGCCCACGGCATTATGCCGGTTCCGGCTCCTGCTACGGCGAATCTGCTTGCAGGTGTTCCGGTCTATGCCGGAACGGTTCAGGGTGAGCTTTGTACCCCGACCGGAGCAGCGCTTCTGACACATTTTGCGGATCAATTTGCGGAAATGCCGATGATGAAAATCGCGAAAACGGGAATCGGAATCGGCACCAAACAGTTTGAACAGGCAAACTGCGTCCGTGCCTTTCTGGGAGAAACAGAGGAAGAGGGCGGCTCCATGATTACGGAACTGGTATGCAATATTGACGATATGACGCCGGAAACCCTTGCCTTTGCCTGCACAAGACTTCTGGAGCTTGGTGCACTGGATGTCTATACGGTTGCGGGAACCATGAAAAAAGGAAGATCAGGACATGTTCTGACAGTTCTCTGTGATCCGGAAAAGGAAGAAGAGATGGCACGGCATATCCTGGCGCAGACAACTACAAACGGGCTTCGGATCCGCAGATGCCGGAAGTGCTTTCTGAAGCCGGAAATCAGCGAAGTGGAGACCAAATGGGGGACGGTGAGAGTCAAGAAAGCCAGTGGATATGGAGTGACTCATATGAAACCGGAATTTGACGATGTATCCACGCTTGCAAGAGTACATCAGATTTCCTGCGAACAGATACGGGAAGAAGTGTTTGCCTCCATGCAAAATGAACATGGAAAGGATGCAGAAGAATGAGGAGCAATGTAAAACAAAAACCGGCTGCCTTCCTTGCCTGTTTGCTAGTGCTTTCCCTGATGGCAGGATGCGGTGGGTCCTCCTCTGAATCCCGGTCGAATACCTCAGAGAATCGTTCTTCCGTTGTGATTGCCATGGATCCCAACTCGGAGCCGGAAGCCGGATTTGATCCTGCTTTTGGCTGGGGAGCGGGAGAGCATGTGCATGAACCGTTGATCCAGAGCACGCTGACGGTCACAAATACGAATCTGACCATCGATTATGATCTGGCTACAGATTATTCTGTCAGTGAGGACGGACTGCTCTGGACTGTTCATATCCGGGATGATGTAAAGTTTACCGATGGAGAACCGCTGACAGCCAGAGATGTGGCATTTACTTATAATACAGTGAAAGAATCCAGTTCTGTCAACGATTTTACCATGCTGGATCATGCAGAGGCTCTGGATGATACAACAGTTGTTTTCCATATGACACGGCCGTTTTCCATCTGGCCTTACACTATGGCTGTTGTGGGAATCGTTCCGGAACATGCATATGACAGCGCTTCCTATGGTTCTAATCCGATCGGTTCCGGCAGATATATCTTGAAACAGTGGGATAAGGGACAGCAGGTCATTCTGGATGCTAATCCGGACTATTATGGCGAACAGCCAAATATGCAGAGGGTAACGATTGTATTTATGGAAGAGGACGCGGCATTTCTGGCTGCTCAGGCCGGAGAAGTAGACCTTGCCTATACTTCTGCGACTTACTCCGATCAGACTGTGGAAGGCTATTCCCTTGCCGCATATGAAAGCGTGGATAACAGAGGATTCAATCTTCCGGCTGTCCCGGAGCAGACGACAGAATCCGGAGAGACGATCGGAAATGATTTTACTACCGATGTACAGGTACGCCGTGCCATCAATATTGGTGTGGACCGCGAGGAAATGATCGATCATGTCCTGAACGGTTATGGATCCCCGGCTTATAGTGTCTGTGACCAAATGCCGTGGTATAATTCCGCATCGGAAGTCACTTATGATCCGGAGAAAGCCAAATCACTTCTGGACGAAGCAGGATGGAAGACAGGAGAAGACGGAATCCGGGAAAAAGACGGTGTCAAGGCAGAATTAAATCTGCTCTATGCAACCGGAGATTCAGTGCGCCAGGCGCTGGCGGCTGATTTTGCCGAACAGCTGAAGGAACTTGGAATTTCCTGTACGCTGGAAGGTGTCGGCTGGGATACAGCTTATGACCGGGCACAGTCCGATCCGTTGATCTGGGGATGGGGCGCGCATACGCCGATGGAGCTTTATAATATTTACCATACAATTGGAGACACCGGACTGGCGCAGTATTCTCCGTATTCCAACTCCACTGTGGATGCCTATATGGATCAGGCACTTGCCTCCAGTGATCTGGAAGTATCTTATGATCTCTGGCAGAAAGCCCAGTGGGACGGCACTACCGGAGTAACACAGGATGGAGATATTCCGTGGGTATGGCTGGTCAATATTGATCATCTCTACTGGGTAGCGGACGGACTTCAGGTCGCAGAACAGAAAATCCACCCTCATGGACATGGTTGGTCCATTGTGAATAATGTCGATCAGTGGAGCTGGAGTTAGATGATCAAAACGAGATCGAAAGGAAAGGACGGATAGCATTGAAACATCGACTGAAATTTGCCGGAAAAAAACTGATCCGGATGCTGCTTCTCCTTCTGGGAGTGAGCCTTCTGACCTTTCTCCTGATGTGGTCTTCGCCGCTGGATCCGCTGCAGACCAATGTCGGTCAGACTGCTCTTGGCTCCATGACGCAGGAACAGATCGCAGAACTGGAAGCGTACTGGGGCGTGGATATGCCTCCGGCACAGCGGTATCTCGGATGGCTGAGCGGCGTACTTCACGGAGATTTCGGCACCTCACTTCTTTACCGTCAGCCGGTTCTGACGGTGATAGGAGAGCGTCTTGCCAATTCAGTGGGGCTGATGGCGGCCGCCTGGATCTTTTCGGGGGTCCTTGGACTGGTTCTTGGCATGCTTGCAGGGGCTTACCGGAATCGATGGCCGGACCGGGCGATCCGGGGATACTGCCTTTTGATTTCCAGTACGCCGGCTTTCTGGCTTGCCATTTTACTTCTGATGATCTTTGCGGTGGAACTGGGATGGCTGCCCGTAGGTCTCGCCGTTCCGATGGGACTTCAGGCGGATTCGGTCACGTTCATTGACCGGCTTCGTCACGGGATTCTCCCGGTTCTTACGCTAAGCATGACCGGAGTAGCGAACATTGCCCTGCACACGAGAGAAAAACTGATCGAAGTCCTGTCATCGGACTATATACTTTTCGCAAAAGCAAGAGGGGAATCGCAGACATCCATCCTTTTGCGGCACGGACTGCGTAATGTATCGCTTCCTGCCATGACTTTGCAGTTTGTATCCATCAGTGAAATCATCGGAGGGTCGGTTCTGGTGGAACAGGTCTTTTCCTATCCGGGGCTTGGACAGGCGGCGGTTACCGCAGGTCTGGGAAGTGACCTTCCGCTGCTTCTTGGCATTACCGTTATTACGGCGGCGATTGTCTTTGCCGGAAATCTGGCAGCGGATCTTCTCTACGGTGTCATCGATCCAAAAATCCGAAGGAGGGCCGCAAAGTTATGAAACCACAGAATCAAAGAAGAAATACGATCCTGTTTCTGATTGTGACGGCCGGAGTGCTCATTCTGATCACCGCAGCGGGAATGCTTCTGAAGGATCAGGCTGTCCAGACAAATTTTGCAAGAAAGAATCTGGCGCCTTCCATAGAATTCTTATTTGGCACCGACTGGATGGGGAGAGATATGTTTGCCCGGACCTTGGCGGGACTGTCGCTTAGTATCCGGATCGGACTGCTCACAGCCGCGGTAAGCGCCCTGATTGCCCTGATTCTTGGAACGACCTGCGCAGTTCTGGGAAGAGCAGCAGATGCAGTGATTTCCTGGTGGATTGATCTGATGATGGGTATCCCGCACATCCTTCTGGTGATGCTTATTTCCATCGCCTGCGGGCGGGGATTTACCGGAGTGGTTGCCGGTGTCGCCCTGAGCCACTGGACTTCTCTTGCGCGGGTTATCCGCGGGGAAGTGCTGCAGCTTCGGGAAGCGCCATATATTCTGACGGCCTCAAAATTGGGCGTATCAAAGATGCAGATCGTAAAAAACCATATGATTCCCCACCTTCTTCCGCAGTTTGTAACCGGGCTGATTCTGTTGTTCCCGCATGCGATTCTGCATGAATCCAGTATTACCTTTCTGGGATTCGGTCTCTCTTCGGAGCAGCCTGCCATCGGAGTAATCCTTTCAGAAAGCATGCGTTACCTGACAACCGGAAGATGGTGGCTTGCACTGTTCCCGGGGCTGTCGCTGGTTTGTGTCGTGATGCTGTTTGCCCTGCTTGGAGAACGGGTGGAGAAGCTGCTGAACCCGGCCAGTGCACATGAGTAAGGAGGAATATTTTGGAACCGATTTTAGAAATTTCCCATTTGTCTATTACGTTTACACAATACGAACGCGGCATTCATAAGCGCGAGCTCCCTGTAATTAAAGATCTGTCACTGCAGATCGAGCCGGGGCAGATTGTCGCCGCAGTGGGAGCAAGCGGATCCGGGAAAAGTCTGCTGGCTCACAGTATTCTGGGCATCCTGCCTTATAACAGCCGGATGAGTGGAACACTGAAATATGACGGCCGGCCTCTGACACAAGAGCGGGCAGAAGCCCTCAGGGGGCGGGAGATTATGCTGATCCCGCAGGGCGTCACGTATCTGGATCCACTGATGAAGATCGGGCCGCAGATCAGAAAAGGAAAACGAGATGCGGGAATCCGGGAACGGTGCCGGGCTGCGTTGAAGCGGTATGGACTGAAGGAAGAGATCGAGGAGCAGTATCCGTTTGAAATTTCCGGCGGTATGGCACGCAGGGTACTGATTGCCTCGGCAGTAACCGAATCTCCCAGACTGATCATTGCCGACGAGCCCACACCGGGACTGGATAAAAAGGCGGCTGGAAGAATTCTCGGGCATTTTCGGGAGCTGGCTGAGGAAGGAGCCGGTATCCTCTTTATCACACATGATCTGGAACTTGCCCTGACTGTTGCGGACAGGGTTGCAGTATTTTATGCCGGGGAGACTATAGAAGAAGCGGATGCTTCAGATTTTAAGGATGTAGAAAAACTCCGGCATCCGTTTACAAAATCCTTATGGCATGCCATGCCGGAACATGGATTTCATCCGATTCCAGGATCGCAGCCTTATCCGGGAACAATGGCGAAAGGATGCCCGTTTGCGCGGCAGTGCAGAAAGTGCACAATACTTTGCCGGGAGGCAGATCAGATTTCACTGAAACCATACCGGGGCGGACTGGTACGATGTCTGTATCCGGGGAAGGAGGAGGCAAAATGATACTGCAGGCAGAACACCTTACATTTTCCTATCGAAAAAGAAAACAGGAGTGCATTTTGCAGGATTACAGCCTGTCAATTACTTCCGGAGAGCGCGTAGGCCTGAGAGCACCAAGCGGCCGTGGAAAGACGACATTGTGCAGGCTTCTGGCAGGATATGAAAAGCCGCAGCAGGGGAAGGTCCTTCTGAATGGAAAGGCACTTTCCTCTTTTCGCGGCGTCTGTCCGGTTCAGATGGTATGGCAGCATCCGGAAACGGTAGTGGATCCATTGTTACAGCTTGGTGTCACCTTGAACGAAGCAGGAAAGCCGGAGGAACGGCTTTTGAAGGAACTTCATATTGAAGAAGGGTGGCTGAAACGGTATCCGTCGGAATTATCCGGCGGGGAACTGCAGCGGTTCTGCCTTGCCCGGGCTCTGCATCCGGACACCCGCTTTCTCCTCTGCGATGAGATTACGGCCATGCTGGATCTGGTCACACAGGCGCAGATCTGGAATTTCCTGCTGGAAGAGGGGAAACAAAGAGATCTGGGAATGCTGATCGTAAGTCACGATGACGCCCTGCTCCAAAAAGTCTGTACGAGAATAGAAACGCTGCCGTAGATTTCTATGCATTGACATTTTTCTAAAAAACAGGTATGGTAGATTCAGAAAGGAGAAATACCATGTTCGCATTTAATCATTTTAATTTTAACGTTCTCGATCTGGAAAAGAGCCTGAAATTCTATGAAGAGGCTCTGGGTTTGAAAGAGGTAAGGAGAAAGGAAGCCGAAGACGGAAGCTTTATCCTTGTTTACCTCGGAGACGGCAAGAGTTCCTTTACACTTGAGTTGACCTGGCTGAAAGACAGAACAGAAAAATACGATCTGGGAGAGGAAGAATTCCATCTTGCCTTCACAACAGATCATTACGAAGAAGCATACAAGAAACACAAAGAAATGGGAGTGATCCTGTTTGAAAATCCGGAGATGGGTATCTATTTTATCGGAGATCCAGACGGATACTGGATCGAGATTGTTCCGGCGTAAAGTTATTATCCCTTTAGAGTGAACATCCGGAAATCTCTTTTGCAGATGATCTCCGGATGTTCACTTTTCAGTATGATGCAATGTCATACCCTTTAGTATTCTCTGCTCAACAGAAAATCTGCCAAATGAACAATTTTTACCCCGTTAATATTTCCTGTGGCGAGTTCGTCCAGTGTTACCACATATTTAGGATAATGGTCTTTGATTTCAAGCAGGTTAGAAACCTCCCGGTCAGATTCTTCAGGCAGTCTGCGGCATACTTGCACATAAATACGTTCATCTCTTTGGACTGCAACAAAATCAATTTCTTTTGTTCCATTTTTTCCAATATATACATGATATCCTCTTCGGCGTAATTCAAAGTACACAATGTTTTCCAGCATGGTCGCAATTGATTTGGGATTAAATCCCATGATACAATATTTTAGAGAAGGATCGGCCAAATAGAATTTTTCTTGTGTTTTCAATACAGATTTTCCTTGCAAGTCATATCGCTGACATCGGTAAATGACAAACGCTTTCTCAAGCCAGCTCAGATAGTTATAAACGGCTTCAACAGACAGGGAGCGTCCCTCGCTTTTCAGAAACTTTGCAATGGCATTCGCCGAAAAAGTCTTGCCGACATTTTCTAAAATATACTTCACAACACGGTTGAACAGATCAAAGTTCGTAATATTATGGCGTCTTGTTATATCATTTGTAATCACTGAGTTATAGATTCCTTCAACAATCTGATAGGATGAATGCTCATCGAAGTTTCCAAGTGCCACAATTGGAAATCCTCCGAATCTTACATATTCATTCAGCAGTTCTTTTGGAGAACGGGAATCGGATTTCTTAAAATCTAAATATTCTGCGAAAGACAGCGTATAAACAGGAATAGAAATATACCTTCCTGTTAAATAGGTGGATATTTCACTTGACATCAGTTTCGAATTGGATCCGGTCACATAAATATCAGTATTCGTATTTTCCAGCAGACTGTTAACTGCTTTTTCCCATCCGTTGATTTCCTGTACCTCATCCAACAGAAGATAGTAACGTCCGTCGTCATTCATCTGCTTTTTAATTCCAAGATACATTTCCTTATCGGTCATTTTATCATCGAAATCCTCTGAGGTATAGCGCATACTAATGATATGATCCGGGGATATCCCATTTTCCATCAAATCATTCCGAAGCATTTCCAAAATTGTGGATTTACCGCAGCGCCGAATTCCCGCCAGTATCTTAACGAGCGGAACATCGCGGTAAGTTTTCAGCATATCCATATATTGCGGTCGTATTATCATATTTCTCCTCCTGGAATAATAATGCGGTAGTCAATGTCAGATCCTGAGGCATCATTACTAAAGCGGATCCATTGACGTTTGATTGAACTTTTACCTATAATGTACCAAAAAATTATTGAATTATAAATAGTTTTTACGAAATTTCAGCAAAAACTTCCTGGATCATTTTACTTTTTCGGATATTAAAAAGAAAATCAAACTGACACAAAAGATAAATTGATTAAAGATAATAATTTTATCGATTATACCAGATAAAGAAGCTTATCAGGTAAAGCGTGAAGACTTGCAGGGAAAACAAATACTTGCGACTAACGAGAAGTATTATATTGCGGATTATGGTATCAGGTAGGCTGTCTTTGGCGGCAATATGAGGGACATTAACCGGATTCTTGAGAACATCGTATATATGGAGCTCCTCCGCCGTGGATACAGGGTAACGGTTGGAAAAACGGGTGATAAAGAGATTGATTTTGTTTGCGATCAACATGGTGAAAAACTTTATGTACAGGTGGCCTATCTGCTGGCAGATGAAAGCACTGTCAGAAGAGAGTTCGGTGTGTATGATTCCATAAAGGATAACTTTCCGAAAAGCGCTGGAAGAAATCGGTGGATTTCCATATGGGACAATTACAGAAGATTTTGAGACAAGCATACGACTGCAAAAGGCGGGATACATTA
>ERZ1643250.493-NODE-493-length-42095-cov-7.066960_pt1 | contig 42095 bp, 34 predicted proteins | sample MGYA00579262_ERZ1643250 | MGnify/ENA primary metagenome ERZ1643250 (study PRJEB29033, sample SAMEA4952265) | chicken gut metagenome | biome: Broiler Chicken; feature: Gastrointestinal Tract; material: Caecum | place: Ireland | collected 2018 | study: Broiler...
GATTTTTCGATTCCCCCAAATCTGCTGAAATCACAGATAGAAGACGGAAAGGACGGGAGATTTTTATGGATCAGATTTTAATTATAGAAGATGATACGGGGTTAAACCAGGGATTGTGCAGAGCGTTGAAATCCGGGGAGCGGCAGGTATTTTCCTGCCTGAACCTGAAGACGGCACGGGAGCAGCTATTGTGCGGCAAAGTATCTCTGGTGCTGCTGGATATTAATCTGCCGGACGGAAACGGTCTGGACTTCCTGCAGGAACTGAAAACTGCCGACCCAATGCTTCCGGTTATCCTGCTTACGGCAAATGATACGGATATGGACATTGTAGCCGGACTGGAACAGGGGGCGGATGACTACATTACCAAGCCCTTTTCCCTGGCGGTCTTACGGGCCAGAGTCAATACCCAGCTGCGGAAACACGGAAGGGACGGGAGGCCAGGACCCTGGAAAAACGGCCGTTATGTGTTTGATTTTGAGAAGATGCAGTTTTGGGCGGACAGTCGGGCCGTTGAACTAAGTAAAACAGAACAGAAACTTTTGCGGCTTTTGGTGGAAAACCGGGGAAGGGCCATGAGCCGCTCTGCCCTGATTGACCGGATCTGGACAGACGGTGCGGAGTATGTGGATGAAAATGCCCTTTCTGTGACTGTCAAACGGCTTCGGGACAAGCTGGGAGCTCAGGAGGATATTCAGACAGTCTATGGAATCGGCTATATATGGGTGAAAGAACATGAATAACTGGATTTTTCTATTGGCGCCGGGATGCGTTTTGCTTACTGCGGCAGTGGTTTTTGTAAATTATTACCGGACAAAAAAGACAATGGACACCATTGAACAGATGCTGGAGGCAGCCGCTGAAGGCGATTATTCAGAAACAGATTTTGACGAAACACGGTTATCGGCTCTGGAAACAAAATTTGCACATTATCTTTCTTCTTCGGTTACTTCCGCTCAGAATGTAGCTGCGGAGAAGGACAAAATCAAAACTTTGATTGCAGATATTTCCCATCAGACCAAAACCCCCATTGCAAATCTTTTGTTGTACAGCGAGCTGCTTGCAGAGGAGGAAATGTCCCGAAAGATGCGGGGGTATGTGGGAACACTGCAGCAGCAGACAAAAAAACTGCAGTTTCTTATTGATTCTTTAGTAAAGCTCTCCAGACTGGAAAACGGCATTTTAAGGCTGGCTCCGAAGCAGGGGCCTCTGCAGCCTGTGCTTGATAATATTTTCGCTCAGTACGGATCCAAAGCGGCGCAAAAGGGACTGGAATTACGGATTTCCGGTACCCGCAGTTCGGCCTGTTTTGATCCCAAATGGACAATGGAGGCTCTGGGAAACCTGGTGGACAATGGACTGAAATATACGCAGGATGGAAGTGTGACCATTACTGTTTCAGAGTATGAGATGTTTGTAAGAATAGATGTGACAGACACAGGGATTGGAATTGAGGAGGGTGAGCAGCCGAAAATTTTCTCCCGGTTTTACCGGTCGGAAACGGTGCGGGAAGAAGAGGGCGTCGGAATCGGCCTCTATCTGGCCCGGGAAATCATTTCCGGTCAGGGCGGCTATATGAAGGTGGCTTCGCAGCCTGGGAAAGGTTCCTCATTCTCCGTGTTTTTGCCGAGACAGGAGGGATTCTTACAAAACTGTCAGAATTGAGAAGCTTCCTGAAAGATTGTGGAAAGAATTATGTGAGATAATCTGTATGTAAGAAAAGCAGTTCTGCATACAGATTTTTTTACGTAACAGGAGGTATTAACGTATGAATATTTTACAGGCAGAGGATCTGAAAAAGGTGTATGGTTCCGGCGAGAATGCGGTACACGCATTGGACGGCGTGAACTTTTCCGTGGAAAAAGGTGAATTCGTAGCGGTTGTGGGAACTTCCGGTTCCGGTAAATCCACCCTACTGCATATGCTGGGCGGGCTGGATCGGCCTACGTCGGGAAGCGTTACTGTGGACGGGAAGAAAATCTTCTCATTAAAAGACGAAGCTCTGACGATTTTCCGGCGGCGGAAAATCGGCTTTGTGTTCCAGAATTACAATCTGGTTCCTGTTCTGAATGTCTATGAAAACATCGTCCTTCCCATCCAGCTTGACGGGCATACGCCGGATGCATCTTACATTGACAGTATTGTTGAGACGCTGGGGCTTGGAAGTAAACTGGAAAACCTTCCCAACAATCTTTCCGGCGGACAGCAGCAGAGAGTGGCCATAGCCCGGGCGCTGGCCTGCAAACCGGCCATTATCCTTGCAGACGAGCCCACCGGAAATCTGGATTCCAGGACCAGCCAGGATGTATTGGGACTTTTGAAAGTCACCAGTCAGAAATATACCCAGACCATTGTAATGATTACCCACAATGAAGAGATCGCCCAGCTTGCAGACAGGATCATCCGCATTGAGGACGGCAGGATTGTGGAGCATCAGCAGGGAGGGCAGATATGAAAGTAAAAAATAAGCGCTGTATCCGAAAGATAAGCTTCAGGCAGCTGAAAGCGGCAAAAATCAGAAATCTGATTGCGGTCTTTGCTATCGCTTTGACCACACTGCTGTTTACGTCCCTGTTTACCATCGTTCTTTCTATCAATGACGGACTTCAGCAGTCTAATTTCCGCCAGTGCGGAGGCTGGAGCCATGCAAGTTTTAAATATCTGACGGAAGATCAGTTTGAAGAGCTGAAAGCAGACCCGCTGATTCGGGAATGGGGGATGCGCCGGTTCGTGGGTATGCCTTCTGAGGAGCCTTTTAACAAATCTCATGTGGAAGTGGGATATTCCGATCCCACACAGGCTCATTGGATGTACTGCGATCCCATTCAGGGACGCCTGCCGGAAGAAGGAACTAACGAAGCCGCTACAGATACAAGGATCCTGGAGTTGCTGGGAGTAACTCCGAAACTGGGAACCGAATTTACCCTGACCTTTCCGGTGGACGGAGAGACAACCACCCAGACCTTTACTCTGTGCGGCTGGTGGGAATACGATGAAGCCATTGTGGCAAACCATGTTTTAATCCCCCTGAGCCGGGCAGAGGCCATCTTTGAGGAAACGGGCCTTATTCCCGGACAGGCAAAAGACGGCATGACGGGAAGCTGGAATCTGGATGTAATGTTCAGAAATTCTCTGCATATTGAGCGTGATGTACAGCAGGTACTGGCAAATCACAACTACCAGGATACAAGCCGTACCGAAGGGGACAATTACATTTCCACAGGTGTAAACTGGGGATACAGCGGGGCGCAGTTTGCAGAAAATATGGATCCTCTTACGGTGCTGACAGTTGTCTGTATTCTGCTGCTGATTATTTTTACCGGGTACCTGATTATTTATAATGTGTTCCAGATTTCAGTGGCCAATGATATTCGGTTCTATGGACTGCTGAAGACCATCGGTACAACGCCCCGGCAGTTAAAACGGCTGATTCGTTATCAGGCGCTGCTGCTTAGTCTGTTTGGCATTCCGCTGGGACTTCTGGGGGGATGGCTGGTGGGGAGTGTTTTAACGCCTTACATCATCTCGCAGCTTGACGGAATCGTCAGTGTTGTTTCTTTAAATCCTGTGATTTTTATCGGCGCGGCTGTGTTTTCCGTGCTGACAGTCCTGTTGTCCTGCCGCCGGCCGGGCAGACTGGCAGCAAAGGTTTCCCCGGTGGAGGCCGTGCGCTATACAGAAGGAAAAAACATAAAACAAAAAGCCAGAAAGTCGTCCCAGGCCCTGTCCCTGGTTTCTATGGCACGGGCAAATCTGGGCCGCAGCCGGGGAAAAACAGCAGTCACTGTCATTTCCCTGTCTCTGGCAGTGGTTCTGTTAAATCTTACCGTTACGTTTACCGGTGGATTTGACATGGATAAATACCTGCAGGACAAGGCAGTCGCTGATTTCATCCTCGCGGATGCCGCATATTTTCAGACGGGAGGGGGATTTGGCACCGATACGGCTCTGCCCCGGGAAGTGATTGAGGAAGTGAAGGCCCGGGGAGGAATCACAGAGGGCGGAAAAGTGTATGGAAAAACTTCCCCGGTACAGGAATTTATTACGGAGGACTACTACCGTCAGGCCAACCGTATGTGGCTTGGCGAGGAAGAGATGAATAATAATATCCGTTGGATGGAAAAGTCAGAGGACGGCCTTCTGGCGGAAAGCGCTCAGCTTTATGGAATGGAGCCTTTCGTTCTGGAAAAACTGAAAGTTGTGGAAGGAGATCTGTCTAAAGTGGGAGAACCCGGCAGCAGGTATCTTGCCGCTGTTCTTTCGGAAGATGATTATGGAGAACCCCACAGGGACAGTCACTGGGCGAAAATAGGGGATACGGTTACTTTGCGGTATGTGGAGGAATATGAGTACTTTAATCCCACAACCGGAGAGGTGTACCCGGAAGAAATTGACCTGGATACGGTACCTTCCTATTCCGCACGGGCCAAGGTTTATAAAGATGTGAACTATACGGTTGCCGCACTGGTAACGGTACCAGCCTCTCTCAGTTATCGCTATTACGGCCGGGATGAGTTTATCCTGAATGATCAGACCTTTCTTCAGGACACCGGCACAGACGCGGTCATGTATTATGCCTTTGATACCACGGAAGAATCCAATTCTGAAATGGAATCTTTTCTTGCCGGGTACACAGAAAATCAGAATCCTCAGTTTGACTACGAGAGCAGAGAGACCTATGTGGCAGAATTTGAAAGTATGCGTTCCATGTTCCTTCTTCTGGGAGGAGCGCTGAGCTTCATTATAGGACTGGTAGGGGTACTGAACTTCTTCAATGCGATCCTGACGGGAATCATTACCAGGAAACGGGAATTCGCTATGCTGCAGTCCGTGGGTATGACAGGAAAACAACTGAAAACCATGCTGATGTATGAGGGATTAAGTTATTCGCTGACTGCCTGCGTCCTGTCTCTGGCGCTGGCGGTTGTTCTGGGGCCGATGGCCGGTATGGCAGCCGGAACTATCTTCTGGTTCTTTACCTATCATTTTACTGTATTGCCGATTTTGCTGCTGCTGCCGATTTTCATCCTTCTGGGAATCCTGGTTCCGCTGGCGATCTACCGCTCAGTAGCCGCCACTACCATTGTAGAGCGGTTACGGGAAACGGAATGATTTTGGATATATTTCGATTATTCGCAAAAAAAACGAAAAATAGCGCAAGCCTTCCTAAAAAGTATGAAAGTCCATCAGGTTATTGACAAAAAAATGCGAAGTGGATAAAATAAAAATATCAAAAGCCAAAACGACAAGGGAGTCGAAAGAGCGATACCTTTGTATGTTTTGGCTTTCTGTATGACAGGAGAACAAAAAAGCAAACGGAGGAAGAGAGTTATGAAAACATTAGGGTATTATAATGGAAAATACGGGGAACTGGATGAAATGAGCATCCCCATGAACGACCGGGTACACTGGTTCGGAGATGGTGTTTACGATGCCGGCCCTGCCAGAAATTATAAAATTTTTGCAATTGACGAACACATTGACCGTTTCTTTAACAGCGCAGGGCTGCTGAAGATTAAAATGCCTGTTACCAAAGCAGAATTAAAAGAGCTTCTTCAGGAAATGGTTAACAAGATGGATACCGGGAATTTATTCGTGTATTATCAGGTGACCAGGGGAACCGGAATCCGTAATCATGAATTTACAGAAGGACCGGGAAATCTGTGGATTATGTTAAAACCTGCGGAAATTTCAGACGGAACAACCCCCATCAAACTGACCACCGCAGAAGACACCCGCTTTTTCCACTGTAATATTAAGACACTGAATCTGATTCCTTCCGTAATGGCAGCGCAGAAAGCCAAAGAAAAGGGATGTCAGGAAACGGTATTCTACAGAGCCGGCGGCAGAGTTACCGAGTGCGCTCACAGCAACGTGCATATTATTAAGGACGGAATGCTGTATACAGCTCCCACAGATAACCTGATTCTGCCGGGTATCGCCAGAGCCCATCTGATTCGTATGTGCAAGAAGCTGGAGATTCCAGTAAGTGAAACGCCATACACACTGGATGAGCTTATGAATGCAGAAGAGGTTATCGTTACCAGCTCCAGCAATCTCTGTCTTCACGCCTGTGAAGTAGACGGAAAACCGGTGGGCGGAAAGCAGCCGGAACTGATGGAGAAAATACGAAAAGCCTTGTTAGAGGAATTCTACGAAGCAACAGCAGAATAAGGAGACAGGAAGGAAGTTATTTCAATGGGGAAAATGAAGTTTTTGCCGGCAGGAGACAGGGCAATGATTGTGGAATTCGGCAGCGAGATCGACGATGCCCTTAACAATCAGGTTCATGTTCTTGCAAAGAAGCTGGAGGAAAGTCAGATTCGGGGAGTTTTGGAGACAGTGCCCACTTTTCGTTCCCTTCTAATTTATTATGAACCGGGAGAAATTAAATTCGGACAGTTACAGGAGAAAATCAGCGCTTTTGGTGAACTGACAGCTGCGGGCAGTCAAAAGAAGAAAAGAATCTTAAAGATTCCCTGCTGTTACGGCGCCAGATTCGGTCAGGATTTAGGCTTTATGGAAAAACATACGGGGCTGACCAGGGATGAAATTATTGCCATCCACAGCTCTGTGGATTACAAAATTTATATGCTGGGATTTCTGCCCGGATTTGTTTATCTGGGAGGATTGGATAAAAGACTGGAAATGCCCAGAATGACCACACCCAGGGTGAAGATTCAGCCGGGCGCAGTGGGAATCGGAGGCAGTCAGACAGGAGTCTATCCTCTGGCGTCTCCCGGAGGCTGGCGGCTGATGGGCGGTACTCCGGTGGATTTCTACGACCCGGACAGGGAAAATCCCATTCTCTGCCAGGCAGGAGAGTACATCCGGTTCGTCCCCATTTCCATTGACGACTACTATGATATCCGCCGCGAGGTGGTAAAAGGAACTTATCAGGTTGAAGCAGTGGAGGAAGGAGGGGAACCATGTCAGTAAAAGTGAAAATTCCGGGTGCACTGACAACGGTGCAGGACGCAGGCAGATATGGCTACCAGAAATCCGGAATCTCCACCTCCGGAGTTATGGATGCAGATGCTTATGAAAAAGCCAATTACCTGGTGGGAAATGAACAGGGAGAGGCTGTGCTGGAGATGACGGTTTTCGGAGGAACTTATGAATTTACGGAAGATACGGTGGCGGCAGTAACCGGAGCCCAGATGGAACTGACGCTGAATCAGCAGCAGGTTCCTTTAAACTGTCCCATACAGATTCATAAAGGAGACAGCCTGACCGTTGGAATTGCAAAGGCAGGTCTCAGAGGTTACCTGGCTGTGGCGGGAGGATTTGATGTCCCGGTAGTTATGGGAAGCCGTTCCACCAACCAGAAATGCAGACTGGGCGGCCTGGAAGGAAGAGCCCTGGCAGCAGGAGATGAACTGCCCGTTGGAAAAGGCGGCAAAACCTATCAGGAAGTAAAAGAACGCAGGACAGAGCCCAGAGAGTTTCCGTCCCTGATCACCATTCGTGTTATAGAAGGCCCCCAGGCAGAGTATTTTACAGAAAAAGGAAAGAAAGCCTTCTATTCCGAAACGTATACCATTTCTGAACAGAGCGACCGGATGGGATACCGTCTGGAAGGCCCTTCCGTAGAAAGCAAAAATGGAACGGATATTGTATCGGATGGAATTGCCCTTGGTTCCGTGCAGATTCCGCCCAGCGGAAAACCCATTGTGCTGCTGGCTGACCGGCAGACCACCGGAGGATATGCCAAGGTTGCAACTGTTTACAGCAGAGACATTCCCAGACTGGTTCAGGGAAGACCCGGGGAAAAGGTCAGATTTGTCCCAATTACATTAGAAGAAGCGCAGAAGTTTTAGGAGGAGAAAAATGGATGCTTATCATATGGAGCCTAAAGAGGTAAGAAGACGAATCCGCCGGGGGGAAATTACATCTCCCACTTCCGGTATGTGCGCCGGATATGCCCAGGCCAATCTGGTGATTTTACCGAAAGACCTGGCCTATGATTTTTTACTGTTTACCCAGAGAAATCCCAAGTCCTGTCCTGTCCTGGAAGTAAGTGACGTGGGAAGCCGGAACCTTTCTTATATTGCAGAGGATGTGGATATTGCCCGGGATATTCCCCGGTACCGCGTTTACGAAAAAGGAGTTCTCACAGGAGAATATACAGACGTGGAGAAATTCTGGAGAGAGGATTTCGTAAGCTTTTTAATCGGATGCAGTTTCTCCTTTGAATCGGAGCTGCTGGAGGCCGGTGTGCCGGTTCGCCATATTGAGGAAAACTGTAACGTTCCCATGTTTAAAACCAGTATTCCCTGCACTCCGGCAGGAATCTTCCATGGAAATATGGTAGTTTCCATGCGTCCCATTCCCTATGAGCAGGTACCGAAAGCGGTTCTGGTAACAGGGGAAATGCCCAGGGTACACGGCGCGCCGGTACACATTGGAAATCCGGAGGCTATTGGGATTACTGATGTTGCGAAACCGGATTTCGGAGATCCGGTCACCATGAAAGAAGGGGAAGTACCGGTCTTCTGGCCATGTGGAGTTACCCCCCAGAACGTGGTGATGAATGTAAAGCCGGAACTTGTAATCACCCATGCGCCGGGCCATATGCTGATTACAGATATAAAAAATGTAGAGTTAAAATATTAGACCTGCGGGATGGAGGGACCTATGTACGTCGTAGATTTAAACTGTGATTTAGGAGAAAGTTTTGGAAATTATAAATGCGGAATGGATGAAGAAGTTCTTCCCTATATTTCTTCAGCCAATGTGGCCTGCGGATTCCATGCATCGGATCCCCTGGTAATGGAACGTACGGTGCAGAAAGCCAGGGAGAATCAGGTCTGTGTGGGAGCCCATCCGGGATTTCCGGATCTGGTTGGCTTCGGAAGAAGAAATATGCAGGTATCCTTTGCAGAGGCAAAGGCAATGGTGAAGTATCAGATTGGAGCCCTGGAAGCATTTCTTCGGGCAGAGGGGATGAAACTGCAGCATGTCAAACCCCATGGAGCCATGTACAATATGGCGGCCAAAGATCCGGAACTGGCCAGAGCCATCTGCCAGGGGATTTATGAAGTGGATCCCGCCCTTGTGCTTCTGGGACAGCCGGGAAGTCAGATGTTAAAAGAAGCCCGGAAGCTGGGCCTGAAAGTGGCAAATGAAGTCTTTGCCGACCGGGCTTACGAAGAGGACGGAACCCTGGTGGCCAGGTCGAAAGCCGGTTCTATGATTACCGATGAAGAAGAGGCAGTGGCCCGGGTAATAAAAATGATTAAAGAAGGGAAAGTAACGGCCATTACCGGGAAAGAGATTGAAGTTCAGGCAGATTCCGTATGTGTTCACGGAGACGGCCCCAAGGCGCTGGCCTTTGTGAAAAAGATCCATAAAGCGCTGGAAGAAGAAGGAATTCAGATACGATCCCTGGGAGAAATCAGCAGAGGAAGGGAATAAATACCATGAGAACCAATCAGAGATGTTATGCGGATATTGATTTAAGAGCCATCGGCCACAACATTGACCAGGTAAAAGGGAAAATCCCTGAAGGTGTAAAGGTAATGGCCGTAATTAAAGCAGATGCCTACGGACATGGAGCCGTGCAGGTGGGAAAATACCTGGAAAATCAGGTGGATTACTTCGGGGTAGCAACCATTGAAGAAGCTGTGGAATTAAGAAAAAGCGGTCTGCAGCTTCCCATTCTGATTCTGGGATATACCCTGAAAGAACAGTATAAAAATGTGGTTTCCTACGGAATCACACAGACCATTTACAGCTATCAGGCCGCCTGCGCTTTAAACGAAGAAGCGCAGAAACAGCAGAAGAAGGCGGTCGTTCATATTGCCCTGGATACCGGGATGACCCGCATCGGATTCCAGACTGAGGAAGAAAGCATTGGAGAAATCCAAAAGATCAAAGAACTTCCCTGGCTGGAAGTGGAAGGAATTTTCTCCCATTTTTCCTGCGCTGATGAAAAAGATAAAACCTATGCCAACATGCAGATGGAAAAATATGACAGTTTCCTGGATCGTCTGGAAGAGGCAGGAGTGGAGATTCCCATAAAACACCTCTGCAACAGCGCGGGAATTATGGAGTTTGATCACCATCGGTACCAGATGGTGCGCTCCGGCATTATTACCTATGGACTTTATCCTTCTGAAGAAGTTGATAAAACAGCTCTGGATCTGCAGCCGGCCCTTACCTGGAAATCCCATGTGGCTCATGTGAAAACAGTGAAAGCCGGACTGGGTGTCAGCTACGGAGCCACGTTTATCACCAGGGAAAATATGAAAATTGCTACCGTGCTGGTGGGATATGCCGACGGGTATCCACGTTCCCTGTCCAATAAAGGAAGGATGCTCATTCACGGAAAATCCGTTCCCATTATCGGCCGCGTGTGCATGGATCAGGTCATGATTGATGTAACTGATGTGGAAAATATCCAGGTGGAAGATGAAGTGACCCTGGTGGGACGGGACGGAGACGAAGTGATTCCGGTAGAAGAGCTGGCGGCTATGAGCTACAGCTTTAACTATGAATTTGTATGCGATATTAACAAGAGAGTAATTCGTAATTATCTGAAATAACAGAGAAATTAAGGACAAAAGCCGGCGCCGCCTTGAAAAATGGGCAGGGATGGATTATAATAATCCCGTCATGCAGTTTCAGACCGCGCAGGCATCTTGTCCGCACAAATAAAGGAGTGTGGGGAAAGATGGAGACAGGAACCAGACCAATGGAGGAAACCGTGGAGGACGTGGTACTTCGTCATTCAAATCGTGGTATGAATATCCTGCGTGAATATATGGAAGAAGATTACTGCAAAAAAGCAGTAGAGAGACTTCTTTCACTGGAAAAAGGAAATGTGTTGCTGACTACCGGATTTTATGTTGCAGGACATGCGGAAACCGACGGGCCTGTGGGAACTATGGCAGTGGCAAAAGCGCTGGATAAGCTGGGTTTTCAGCCTACGATTGTAACGGATCAGTACTGCAGAGGATTTTTCGAGATTGAGAACTTAAACGTGGAATATATGGAGCTTCATGCAGGAAGCCGGGATTATGAAGAACTGTTAGAAAAATATCAGCCGGTGTGCCTGATTTCCATTGAACGATGCGGACATAATGTGGAAAATGATTATGCCAATATGAGAGGAATCAGCATTAAGAAAGAGACAGCAAGGGTGGATCGTTTATTTGAACTGGCCATGGACAGAGAGATTCCCACCTTTGGCATCGGGGACGGAGGAAATGAAATCGGGATGGGAAATCTGAAAGAGATTATCGCCGGAAAGCTATCCCTGGTTCCCTGTGAAGTAGAGGTGGATGATTTAATTATTGCCACCGTATCCAATTGGGGCGCTTATGCTATGACTGCTTATATGCAGATGATGGAGCATGTTCCCGTACTTCCCAGCTATGAGGAAGTAAAAGCGTATCTGAAAGAGATTGTGAAAATGGGCAGCGTAGACGGCGTAACCAAAGAGCAGGTTCTCAGTGTAGACGGCTTTTCCCTGGAAGTGGAAAAGGAAATCCTGAATGATTTACATAAGGTAGTGGCAACTTCATAGAGAAGAAAGGAGCAGCCATGCCTTCATATCAGGAATTAAGAAAATCATATCCGGAATTTATTTATAAAAATTATAAGATAGAAGAAAACAGCGAGAGGGTACGCCTGGAATTTCAGTTTGAAATTCCGGGCTTATCCTCTTTTTCTCCGTACTGGGAATTTCCCAGGAAAAAAGGGGATACCGCAAGCTACAGCCAAAACGGAACCTTCCATAAAATGGCCTTTTCCCTGGGAATGGTAGAGCTAGTCAGCTACTGGAAACTGACCTGTTCCCCTCTGGTAAAAGTAGAAGCCTCCCGTCTGGATCAGGAACAGATTCAGTGGTGGAAGGACTTATATTTTAATGGTCTGGGAGAGTTTTACTACACCAATGGAATTGAAGAAAACATAGAAGACTTTATGGAGATTCAGTCTGCGGGAGAGGAGACGGACTATCCGGACATGCCGAAAACCGATGCCAAAGGATGTCTGATTCCTGTGGGCGGCGGGAAGGATTCTGCCGTAACCTTAAGCCTTTTAAAAGAAAGCAAACCGCAGAATCACTGTTACATCATCAATCCCAGAGGAGCTACCTTAAAGACTGCAGAGCGGGCAGGCTATGGGGAAGATCAGATTGTGGCGGTGAAGAGAACCCTTCATAAAAATATGCTGGAATTAAACGCCAGAGGATTCTTAAACGGGCATACCCCCTATTCTGCAATTGTGGCTTTTTCCTCTACCATTGCCGCTTATATGAACGGACTTCACTATATTGTTTTGTCCAATGAATCCAGCGCTAATGAAAGTACGGTGGAGGGAAGTACGGTCAATCACCAGTACTCCAAAAGTTTCCGTTTTGAGAAGGCGTTCCATGATTATGAAAAGAAATATATACAGAGCAATACCTATTACTTCAGTATGCTGCGTCCTTTAAGTGAATTTCAGATTGCCCGGTATTTCTCCCGCTGCCGTCAGTTCCATGATATTTTCAGGAGCTGTAACGTGGGAAGCAAAGAGGATATCTGGTGCGGCCATTGTCCCAAGTGCCTGTTTGTCTGTCTGATTCTTTCACCCTTTCTGGAGAGGAAGGAAATCTGTACGATTTTTGGGTGCGATATGTTAAATGACGGAAATATGCAGAAGTATTTCGATCAATTGATCGGACTGGAGAAGGAGAAACCCTTTGAATGCGTGGGAAGCCGCGATGAGATCAATGCCGCGGTTCTGCTGACCATAGAGAAACTGGAAAAAGAGAAAAAAGAGCTCCCCCTTCTGCTGAAACACTATCAGGAGACTGGTCTGTATGAGAAGAATTATCCTTACAGAAATCAGTTTTTTACCTATTACGACGAGAGCCATCTGCTTCCGGAAGAGTTTTTGGACATTCTGAAAAAGGAATGTTATTAGAAAGGGGTAAGGACATGCAGAAGTTGATAAGAGAAACCATAGAAGGACAGAGAGTTCTGATTCTGGGATTCGGAAGAGAGGGGAAGTCCACTCTGCGGATGATTGAAAAAGTGGGCGGCTATCAGTCCCTTGCAGTGGCGGATCAGAAACCGCTGCAGATCGATCCCCTCTTTTATCCGGAGGATATGGAAGTCATTTATGGAGAGACTTATCAGGATTATCTCAATGAGTTTGACGTAGTATTTAAAAGCCCGGGAATTGTTTTAAAACAGGATCCCGGGGAGTATACCTGCCGGATCGTCTCGCAGACGGAACTGTTTCTGAAACGATTTGGAAAACAGACGGTGGGAATCACAGGGACAAAGGGAAAAAGTACCGTTACCACCCTTTTGCATCACATTCTCTGTAAAGCAGGAAAAAAGGCGATCCTTGCAGGAAACATCGGGATTCCTGTCTTTGATATTGTGGATCAGATTGGGGAAGAGACACCGGTGGTTCTGGAGCTTTCCTGCCATCAGTTGGAATATGCTTCCGTTTCTCCTCATACGGCAGTCCTTTTAAATCTGTATGAGGAACATCTGGATCATTATAAGACCCTGGAGCGTTATATTGCTGCCAAGCAGAATATCTATGCAAATCAGAAAGCCGGCGATACCTTATTCTGCAATGAGGAAAATCTTCCTGGAAAGCCCGTTCTGGGACTGGAAGGAGAAACGGCCTGTCGGAAATGCCAGGGAGAGGTGATTTCTGTGGGATTAGACAGCAGCAGCGCCCGGATACAGATAAACGGATGCAGGGTTACATGTGAGAATCATGTGTTCCAGATACCGGAAGAGGAAATTTCTCTGGTAGGACAGCATAATTACTTTGACATTGGAGTTGTCTATGGAATCTGCAGAGAAATTTTCCGGATACCGGACGAAGAGTTTTCTCAGGCCCTGAAGACCTATAAACCCCTTCCTCACCGGATGGAATACGTGGGAACCATAGACGGCGTCCGCTATTACGACGACTCCATTTCTACCATCTGCGAAACTACCATACAGGCCTTAAGCAGTATTCCCAAAGTAGACGCAGTGCTGATAGGAGGGATGGATCGGGGGATTGACTATGGTCCTCTGGAAGAGTATTTATCGTCCTCTCAGGTGAAGTTCATTATATTAATGGCAGAAACGGGGAAAAGGATTTATCAGGAAATTATGGAAAAAAATACCGGCTTCAGAAAAAAAGAACGGCTTATCCGGAGGGAAACTCTGGAAGAAGCCGTGGCGTATGCGAAAGAAGTCTGTCACCCCGGAAGCTGCTGCGTATTGTCGCCTGCAGCGGCCAGCTATGGAATCTTCAGAAATTTTGAAGAGCGGGGCGATGTGTTTAAAAAACTGGTGAAAGAATAGTATAAAAATACAGGGTGTTACCGTCTGTATGGGCAGCGGTAGCACCCTGCCTGTTTTCTTCAGCTTTTGGGATTCTCCTCGCCGGTTACATCCATTTCGTCTAAAATCGGTAAGGAAGTGTAAATGTTTTTAATGGTACGCAGCACATAATGGGTTTTTGTCTGCCGAATCCCGGGCTGATTTTTCAACTGCCGGTGAATCTGCTCCAGATGTTCGGAAGACTGGCAGTTAATCTTTAAAAGAAAATCAAACTCTCCTGTAAGGTAATAACAGGAAATAATAAAAGGATTTTCCTGTATGTGCTTGATAAAAGATTCGTTGTAACTGGGGTGCTCCAGACTGATCTCCATAAGGACTGTTACATCATTGCCGATTTTAGATTCATCCGTAATCACTGTATAGGATTTAATAATTCCGGAAGCTTCCAGTTTTCGGATACGTTCAATGACTGTGGAAACAGAAAGATGAATCTCCTTGCTAATGTCGGAGGCTTTTTTACGGGCGTTTTGTTTCAGCTTTTTCAGAATTTGGTAATCTAGTAAGTCCATGTAACATCTCTCCTTTTTATTTCCTTTATTTTATCATAAACAAGAAGAAAAATGCAAAAAAAATAGAAAAAAGTAGTTGACAGTCTGCCTCACGTTTAAGTGAAAATAATTATATGATTTCTACTTGAAATATGATTAATTATGTTGTATAATCTTTTTATTCATTTAAATCAATAAGCACAAGTACAAAGGCGTATCATAATCTTATGGTGCGCCTTTCTCTTTACCTGAGTGTCTTCATAGTGCTTACAAAAGTATTTCAGGTAAAGAAAACAGATGCGGGAGGGAGAAAAAGATGTTTGACGCAATTAATTCATTTGTAACTACGGTAAATGGTTACGTATGGGGATGGGGTATGATTCTGCTGCTGCTTGGAACCCATGTCTTTATGACCATACGAACCAAAGGAATTCAGAGAAAGCTCTTTAAAGGTATCCGTCTTTCTTTTCAGAAAGATCCGGATGCAGAAGGCGAGGTCAGTCAGTTCGGAGCTCTGACTACAGCTCTGGCGGCCACCATTGGAACAGGTAATATTATCGGCGTAGGAACGGCCATCGCCATGGGTGGACCGGGAGCCGTTTTATGGTGCTGGCTGACGGGTGTTTTCGGTATTGCAACTAAGTACAGCGAATCACTGATCGCAGTTAAATACAGAGTGAAGACCAAAGACGGACGTATGCAGGGCGGCGCCATGTATGCCCTGGAACGGGGACTTCATATGAAATGGCTGGCAATTTTATTTGCTGTTTTCGGCGGAGTTGCCTCTTTCGGTATCGGATGTGCCACACAGGTCAACGCCATTGCCACCGTATGTGAAGAAAACCTGAACATTCCGAACGTAGTGGTAGGCGTTGTAGTGGGACTGCTGACAGCAGTGGTTATTTTCGGCGGTATCCGTTCTATCGCAAATGTATGTGAGAAATTAGTTCCGTTTATGGCAATCTTCTATGTACTGGGATGTATCATTATTCTCTGCATTAATTATGACTTTATTATTCCTGCTTTAAAGACGATTGTTGTTATGGCCTTTAAGCCAGGCGCTGCCGCAGGCGGTCTGGTTGGTTCCGGTATTATGATGGCCATGCGTTTCGGTGTGGCAAGAGGACTGTTTTCCAACGAATCCGGTATGGGTTCTGCTCCTATCGCCGCTGCTGCAGCACAGACCAGAAACCCGGTTCGTCAGGCACTGGTTTCCAGTACAGGAACTTTCTGGGATACGGTAGTTGTATGTGCCATGACAGGACTGGTACTGGTTACAAGTATTATGAAAAACCCGTCCATTGATATGGGATCTATCTCTGACGGAGGCGTGCTGACTTCTCTGGCCTTTTCACAGATTCCTTATCTGGGACCGGTAATCCTGGTAATGGGTATGATTTCCTTCGCTTATTCCACCATTCTTGGCTGGGCTTATTACGGAGAGAGATGTGTAGAGTATTTCTCAGGTAAGAAAGGACTGATCCCTTACCGGATTTTATACGTACTTGTAGCAGTGATTGCGCCGGTGGTTTCCCTGAACCTGGTATGGCTGATTGCAGATACCTTAAACGCCTTAATGGCCATTCCGAACTTAATTGCCGTGCTTTTGTTATCCAATGTAATTGTTAAGGAGACCAATAAGTACATCAATAATCTGGACGCCAAGGACGATACAGAGATTCCGACCATAGAAAAATAACTGCCATAGGGCAGAGAGAACAGAAAGTCCGCCTGCAAAGCCGTAAGATGGCTTTTGGGCGGGCTTTTTCCTTGCGCTTGTTTCGGGGAGAGGGTATAATAAAAAAGAATTGCAACGAGAAAAAACAGATGGGGTGGAGAGTATGGAGAAACAGCCTTCGTTTCACATTTATATCTTTGACGGTGCGGAACTGCCGCAGAAAGTGGATTTGAAAAGTTTTCACAGGCCGTTCGTGTCTTTTGGAAGAGGCCAGGACAATGACATTGTGTTAAAGTCCAAGTATGTGTCCAAACATCACGGAAGGCTTCATCTGGTAGAGGACCAGATTGTAATTGAGGATACCAACAGTTCCAACGGAACTTTTTTAAATGGAATCAAAGTAAGAGAAAGCATTTTCCGCAGCGGAGATATTCTGCGGATCGACGATATGCAGCAGGGAAAGCGGGACGGTGTTTTAATTATCCGGGACGTTCAGGATTCTATGCTTAGCTGGCAGTGCATTGACATGAGCAAGTTAAATGCTATCCGGATCGGAAGGGAGAAAAGCTGTGAGATCTGCCTTCCCCATATGGGGGTTTCCAAATATCATGCAGTTATTTCCCGCAGTGGGAACCAGTATCAGTTAGAGGACTGTCACAGTACCAACGGAACCTTTCTGAACGGTCATCCGGTCAGGGGAAAGGTGACTCTTGGGGAAAAAGACATCCTCATGATTACCAACAGCAAACTGATTTTTACCAATGGGAGAATTTATTTCTGCAGTTACCGGAGCGGTATCGGTGTAGATGCCCTTCATGTGGTCAAAACGGTTAAGAACCAGGGGAAAACATTTAATATCTGTAATGATGTTACCTTATCCATTGAGCCGGGCGAACTGGTGGCGATTATCGGAGGATCCGGCGCAGGAAAAACTACTTTTATGAATGCCATCAGCGGTTACAGCCAGCCCACCGGCGGCCGGGTATTAATTAATGGAGAAGAACTTTATGAAACCTATGACGCTCTGAAAAATATTATCGGATATGTCCCCCAGCAGGATATTGTTTACGATAATCTGACCCTGTTTTCCATGCTGGAATATGCGGCCAAGCTGCGCCTGCCCGATGATACTACCCAGCAGGAACGTCAGGCCAGAGTTCAGCAGGTTATTGATACGGTAGAGCTGACAGGGAAGGAGCAGACCATGATACGCCGTCTCTCCGGAGGTCAGAAGAAAAGAGCCAGTATAGCGGTGGAACTGTTATCAGATCCCAACCTGTTTTTCCTGGATGAACCGGCCTCCGGCCTGGATCCGGGAACGGAACGAAACCTGATGCAGACGCTGAAAAACATGACCTATTCGGGAAAAACGGTTATTTTAGTCACGCACAGTACTTTGAATCTGCAGGTCTGCGATAAGATTATCTTTATGGGAAGAGGCGGAAATCTGTGTTTCTTCGGCAGTGACCGGGAGGCAAAACAGTTCTTCCAGGTGGATAATCTGGTGGACGTGTACAATATGATAACGGAAGAACCGGAAAAATGGCGGAGAAAATACGATGAAATGGTTCGCAGGAACGGGGAACAGCCTTCAGGACGAAATGGAGGCGACTTCGGAGGCAAGACCCGCAACAAGCACAGTTCCTTCCGTCAGATGGGCGTTTTAAGCAGCCGGTATTTCCATCTGATGATTAACGACAGACAGAGGCTGATGATGCTGATGCTGCAGGCTCCGATCCTGGCCTTTCTGATTTCTCTGGTAAAAGACGGAAATCAGTTTGAGTATTACGGGACAACCAAATCTCTTCTGTTCGCTCTGTCCTGTTCTGCTTTCTGGGTGGGTATCTTAAACGCCATTCAGGAAGTGTGTAAAGAGCGCAACATACTGAGAAGGGAATATATGACGGGACTTCATCTGGGGCCGTATATTTTATCCAAATTCCTGATTCTGGGCGGGATGTGTCTGGTACAGAGCTTTTTGCTGTCAGGAGTTTTCGCCCTGCTGGTGGGAATGCCGGAAGAGGGACTTTTGTTCCCTGCTTATCTGGAGTTGTTTTTGACCACGTTTTTGACAGCGTTTTCCGCGGCGGCGATGGGTATTTTTGCCTCCTCCTTATTTAAAAACCCGGATCGTGCCATGACAGTTGCCCCTATTTTGCTGATGCCCCAGATTCTGTTTTCCGGTCTTTTATTTGAACTGAGCGGAGCAACCAAGATTATTTCCTGGTTTGCCATCTGCCGCTGGTCCATGGAGGCCTACGGAAGCAGCGCCAATTTAAACGACCTGACTTACATTGTGGAAATGAATGGGAAAGAGACGGAAGTGGTACGGGAAGCAGAAGAATTTTTTGAATATACCAAAGGACATCTGGGAAAAGACTGGCTGCTGATGCTGGCCTTTGTACTGGTTTTCGGTATTTTAAGCGGAATTGTGCTGAGAAATATAAAGAAAAAAGAATAGTAAGAAGAGAAATAGCTGTGGGAGAAAACCTGCAGCTATTTTTATGCAATAGGATCTGCATCTGGCGCGCGAAGAGTACAAGTCCCTCATGAGTGAGGGACTTGTACTCTTTGTACAACTTTATATATGAAAAAATTAAATATATGTATTGAAAATATATATTATATGATATATAATATATCAAAAGATGACATATGAAAGGAGGATAATAATGGTTTTTACGTTAAATGCCGGGATGTATGATTTTTTAGTTTTGTCGATTTTGAGGCAGCAGGAAGCCTACGGCTATCAGATTAGCCAGACCATTAAAAAGGTATCTAATATGAAAGACTCTGCGCTCTATCCGGTACTGCACCGTCTGTTGGAGAAAGAACTGGTAACCGCCTATGATCAGCAGTTCCAGGGAAGGAACCGGAAGTATTATAAAATTACTGCAAAGGGGCTTGCCCAGTGGGAACTGCTGAAAGAAGAGTGGGAGCTTTATACCGAAGAGATTGAGAAGATAGTGAATGGAGGGAATGAATCGTGAGAAAAGAAGAATATATGAAGTGTCTTGCGAAAAGACTGAAAAAGCTCCCTAAAAGGGATTTTGATATGGCTATGGAATATTTTGAAGAATATTTTGAAGAAGCCGGGCCGGACAGGGAAGAACAGGCGATTCTGGATCTGGGGACGCCGGAAGAAGCAGCTTCCCAGATTATTGTAGATATTGCCGCCCGCAATGGGCAGGAGAAGGGGCAAAAGAGTCTTCAGAGAGGATTTTCTGCCGTCTGGGTGGGAATTTTAGCTGTACTGGCAGCTCCTGTGGGAATCCCTCTGGCCGCCAGTTCCATCGTCCTGGCCGTATGCCTGGGCGCATCTGCACTTTTGATTTTAATTTCTGTGATTTTAAGTGTTATCTGTGTAACAGCCGCTTCCATCATAGGGGTAGGCGTTGGCATCTATGGAATGTTTCTCTCACCGGCAGACGGAATTACCATTCTGGGCCTGAGCCTTATGCTGGCCGGAATTTCAGCATTTGCTGTGTGGCTGATTGTAAAGCTGATAAATCTGGTATTGCGGGGACTTACCCGTATGTTTGGAAAAATTATTAAGAAGGAGGCAGGGAAATGATAAAGAATAAAAATAAAATTTTTCTGTGCAGCGCGGCAGGATGTATTCTGGCAGGTGCAGTTTTATTCGGAGCCGGAATTTCCATGGGAGGAAACCCCCAGTTTAGCCTGACGGGAAGCGGTCTGCATCTGAAAAACCTGGAAGAGGAAGGGCAGAAGTATGAGCTTTCCAAAACTTCCATTGATCCGGTATCTGAGATTTCTCTTAAAGTGGATATGGCGGATGTGGAATTTCTGACCTCAGAGGATCAGAATTATTATGTAGAGTATTCCCTTTATGGCAATACCCAGAAGCCGGAGTTTCAGGCAGAAGGGGGACGTCTGGTAATAGAGGAAAAACCGGAAAAAGGGGTTCAGGGCTTTCAGTTCGGATTTCTGGGAGATTTCCAGGAAGAGAAATATTATGTGAAGATCTATCTTCCGGAGAAAGTGCAGCCGGAGAAAGTGGAAGTAGACAATGAAAATGGAAATGTTTCCATTAAGAACCTGGAAGCAGATTCCTGTACAGTAAAGGCAGATTACGGTGATATTTTCCTGGAACAGTACACAGGAAAGCAGTTAAGTGTGGAGGCGGACGCGGGAGACATACGGGCAGGAGAGATTGAAGCAGAAGAGGCAGAACTTCTCAGTGACTACGGTGATGTGGAAATAGAGAGCTTCCAGGGAGAGAAAGGGAATGTAGAACTGGAATCCGGGGAACTGAGGATAAAAAAGGCAGACATGAAGAACCTGGAGATCAAAAGCGACTACGGGGATGTGACGCTGGGAAGCAGTTATGACTGGGAAACTTATGATTTGGATTTGTATACCGATTACGGAGAGATTCAGCTAAAAGGCTATGAAGTGGCAAAGGAGTGGGAACAGAAACTGAAAATTGAGAAAGGGCGCGGGAAATCCCTGAAGATTACCTGCGACAGTGGAGATATTACTTTAGAGGAGAAAGAATAACACGTCTTTTTTTCTTCCGGAAGGCATAGGATAGGACAAGTAAATCTTGAAGGAAGAAAATATGAAAGAGTGGCAGATTCGACAGAAGAGAGAAAGGAAAAGGCAGTTCTTCCAAAAAGGGTATGGAGCATTCGGGCATTTTCAGACGCTTTGTTCCATGAGCCCTTATACGAGGGCCTGCCTTTTTCAAAAAGAGGGAAGACAGACGCCGGCCTTTCTGAGAGTCTCCCTGGCGTTCGGAGAATGGGGAACCCCGGATACGGCCAGAAATCTGCGGGGATTTGCAGTAAAATTCCAGACGGACGGAGGCATTTATGATTTGCTTTGTCAGAGCCTGCCTGTGGCGCCGGCCAACAGCCGAAAGGAGAGGAAGGCGGTATACCAGACATTTTCCCGGGATCCGGCGACTGGCCTTGGCTCTCCCGGAAAGTTCTGGGAGCTGGCCGGAGAAAATCCCGGGCTGCTGGGATTTGGAGCGGCTTATTTTTCCAATCAGGGAACCCCTTACGGATTTATAAATATGAAAAGCTATGGGGTACAGACCCAGATATGGGAAAACTGGGAGAAAGAGCGGTTCCTGGTGCGGTATCACTGGATTCCCCGGGCAGGAGAGAGGCTGTCCACCAGAGAAGAGGCTCTCCTTCGCGCAGGTTTAAATCCGGATGCAGCCGGAGAGGAGCTGTATGGGGCTCTAAGCAAAGGAGAACAGGTCAGCTACAATCTTTTCATCCAGATTATGCCTCACGCAAACGGAAATTATCTTTCTTTTCACCCCTTTGATTCTACCAAAACATGGCCGAAGGAGACATTTCCCCTGCGGCTTGTGGGCAGGCTGAATCTGGAGGAAAATCCTGAAAATATGTCAGTAGAAGTGGAACCGGCAGAATTTTCCGGGGAGAATCGGATTGACGGGATTTTGCCAAAACAGCAGGCAGAGCCCCGGCCGGATCGGGAGCAGAGTTTCCGGCAGATCAGAAGATTTCTGGAAGAGCTTTCCCTGTCGGAAAAGAGAAATCTTACAGATAATCTGGCTGTGGAGTTAAATAAGCTGGAGGATGGTCTGAGAGAAGAGACGATCCGAAACTTTCGCCTTGCGGATTCGGAACTGGGAGAGAAATTAGAGGGGAGAGTGCAGTGGTATCAGCGGAATTTTACCGAAGGGAAAATCTGAGGCGGGACAAAGCCCGCCCAGGATTATTTTTCCCAGCGGCCGGAAGCCCCGCAGGGGAGGATCAGTCCGCTTTGGGAGACAGGAAGTCCGATTTCCTGAGCCTCCACATGTCCGCCAAAGTTTTTCAGCTCCGTGGAGAGCATATAGGTCAGGACCGAGGGAGCCAGTCCTGTGGTGTAAGAATTTACCAGGAAAAACAGGGGATCCCTGCTGAGAAGTCTGGTGCAGAGCCGGATAAAAGGATAGATGGAATCTTCGATTTTCCAGATCTCGCCTTTCGGCCCCCGGCCGTAAGAAGGGGGATCCATAATAATGGCATCATAGTGATTCCCTCTGCGGATTTCCCGTTCCACAAATTTTACGCAGTCATCCACCAGCCAGCGGACAGGCGCTTCTTTTAATCCGGAAGCGGCGGCGTTTTCCTTTGCCCAGGTCACCATTCCCCTGGAGGCGTCCACATGAGTGACAGAGGCGCCGGCAGCGGCAGCGGCCAGGGTAGCCCCGCCTGTGTAGGCAAAAAGGTTTAACACTTTCACAGGTCTCTGAGCCTGACGGATTTTCTGACCAAACCAGTCCCAGTTGACTGCCTGCTCCGGGAAAAGACCGGTGTGCTTAAAGCTGAAAGGCTTTAAATGAAAGGTTAATTCTTTATAATGAATCGTCCACTGTTCCGGGAGGCTGAAGAATTCCCATTCACCGCCTCCTTTTTTGCTGCGGTGATAATGTCCGTCCGGCTTTCTCCATCCTCTGTGTTCTCTGGGGGTATCCCAGATGACCTGGGGATCCGGACGGATTAACAGATAATCTCCCCAGCGTTCCAGTTTTTCTCCTTTCGATGTATCAATAACTTCGTAATCTTTCCAACCATCTGCAATCCACATAGACAGCAATCCTTTCTGTAAATATATAAAAATAGCGTTCTTACCCATGGAAAAGGGCAGTTTCTCTTAGTATATTTTATAACAGAGCCAGAATCAAGAAGTAATTAAAATACTTGACAATGCGGGAAACCGCATACTAGAATAAGAAATAGCATTATTAGACGTACGAGGAGGATATTATGAAAGCATATCAGGAGATGAGCAGAGAAGAACTGCTGGAACTGCAGGAAGAATTAACGAAACAGTACGAAGAGATTAAAGCAAAGGGATTATCCCTGGATATGTCCAGAGGGAAACCGTCTGCAAGCCAGCTGGATATTTCTATGGAAATGATGGATGTTTTAAACAGCAAAACGGATTTAAAATGCGAGACAGGAGTAGACTGCCGCAATTACGGAGTACCGGACGGAATTCCGGAAGCGAAGAGACTGCTGGGAGAAATTTCTGAAGTAGATCCGGATCACATTCTCATTTACGGAAACTCCAGTCTGAGCGTGATGTTTGATTCTGTTGCACGTTCTATGACTCAGGGTGTTATGGGTCACACTCCCTGGTGCAAATTAGATAAAGTGAAATTCCTGTGTCCGGTTCCCGGCTATGACAGACATTTTAAAATTACAGAATTTTTCGGCATTGAGATGATCAATGTGCCGATGCTGCCCACCGGCCCGGATATGGATATGGTAGAGAAGCTGGTCAGCGAGGATGCATCCATTAAAGGTATCTGGTGTGTACCCAAGTATTCCAATCCTCAGGGAATTACTTATTCCGATGAAACAGTCAGAAGATTTGCCAGACTGAAGCCGGCTGCTGAGGATTTCCGTATTTACTGGGACAATGCATACAGCGTTCACCATCTGTACGATGAGGATCAGGATTTCCTGATTGAAATTCTGGAAGAGTGTGTAAAAGCAGGAAATCCGGATATTGTTTACAAATTCACCTCCACTTCAAAAATCAGCTTCCCGGGATCCGGAATTGCAGCAGTGGCTGCATCAAAGGCAAACCTGGAAGACTTCCGCAGATATATGCAGATTCAGACCATCGGTCATGACAAACTGAATCAGCTTCGCCATGTGCGTTTCTTTAAGAACCTGGACGGAGTTCATGAACAGATGAGAAAACATGCGGAGATTATCCGTCCCAAATTTGAAACGGTTGAAGCGACTCTGGAGAAAGAGCTGGGAGGCCTTGGAATCGGTCAGTGGACCAAACCCAAGGGAGGCTACTTTATCTCCTTTGATTCCATGGAGGGATGTGCCAAAGCAATCGTTGCCAAAGCCAAAGAGGCCGGCGTGGTAATGACCGGAGCAGGAGCGACCTTCCCATACGGAAAAGATCCAAAAGACTCCAACATCCGAATTGCCCCCACCTTCCCGGAACCGGAAGAACTGGCAATGGCCACTGAGATTTTCGTTTTAAGTGTGAAACTGGTAAGTATTGCGAAATTACTGGAAAATAAATAAGAGTTCAGAAAACACGATTAGAGGAAGAACATGAAAGAAAAGGAAAAAATGGGAACCGGAAGGAAAATACTCCTGATTATCATCACAATTTTACTTTTAATGAGCGCGGCGCTTTATTTTGGAGGGGTCTTTTATTTCTCTTCCCATTTTTTGCCCAATTCCACCATTGATGGGATCGCATGTTCCTTCATAACGGAAAAAGAGGCCCAGAACCGGATTTCAGACGGCATTTCGGCCTATGTATTAGCCATCAATGAGAAAAATAACGGCGTGGAGAAAATTACGGCCAAAGAAGCAGGTCTTCGTTATGTGGCGGATGAAACTGTGGGAGAGCTTCTGAAGAAACAAAACCGCTGGCTCTGGTTTCTGTCTCTGGGAAAGAGCAATGCCCTGGAGATGAGCGCAAGCACCACTTACGATACAGAAAGTCTCAGGAAGGCCGTTGAGAGTCTGGACTGTTTTCAGGAAGAGAATGTGACGGCGCCGGAAGATGCGCGGATTGAAGAAACAGATTCCGGTTATGAGATTGTGGCGGAAACAGAAGGAAATCAGTTGAATAAGGAAAAGACGTTACAGGTTATTACAGAAGCTGTGGAAAATGGAAAAACAGAGATTTATCTGGAAGAAGAGGGCTGTTATGAGAAACCGGCTGTTTCTGAGGATGACGCCACATTAAAGAAGCAGCTTGAGCAGTTAAATCAGCTTACGGACGTAATGATTACTTATGATTTTGAAGACCGGGAAGAAGTGCTGGATCGGGAAGTAATCAGGGGATGGCTGAAAAAAGACGAAGAAGACAATTATGTGCTGGATAAAAACAAGGTTGCAGAGTATGTAAACCAGTTAGGATATAAGTACGACACTTTCGGATGTACCAGAACATTTGAAACCTATGACGGAAGAACTGTAACCGTAAAAGGCGGAGACTATGGCTGGGCGATTGACCAGGAAAGAGAGACAGCCGCACTGATGAAAGCGGTAGAGAACGGGGAGACCCAGGTGAGAGAGCCGATTTATTCCTATGAGGGATGGAGCCGGACAGAAAATGATATTGGCAGTACCTATGTGGAGATCGATCTTACCAATCAGCGGATGGTTTTCTATTTAAACGGAGATCCGGTAGTGGACACAGAGGTAGTGACAGGAAATCCCGGTATGGGGTGGGAGACACCCACGGGAGTTTATGCAGTGGACGCCAAGAAATCGCCTGCAGTTCTCACAGGGGAAGATTACGAGAGCCCGGTGACCTACTGGCTGCCCTTTGCAGGGAATGTGGGGATCCATGACGCCCCATGGAGAACAGAGTTCGGCGGTGAACTGTATCAGACGGAAGGCTCCCACGGATGTGTGAACACCCCTTATGATCAGGCAGAGATTATTTATGAGAATCTGGAAATAGGCGCGCCTGTGGTGGTCTATCAATAAACAGTCATAAAAGGAGTAGAATTATGAAGATTGTGGTATTAGCTGGCGGCAACAGTACAGAGAGAGAGGTATCCATTGTTTCTGGAAGCGGAATCTGCAGGGCGTTAAGATCTAAGGGGCATCAGGCTGTCCTGGCCGATCCTTTCTGCGGACAGGAAACAGTGGACTGGGAAGATCCTTTTCCCAAGGAATATGATGTGGAACAGGCGACAGAATATATCCGGAGCTTTAATGGGAAAATTGAAGAAATGAAAAAGACAAGAAAAGAATTCTTCGGAGAGAATATTCTGGAGCTGTGTAAAGCAGCGGACTTCGTTTTCCTTGGGCTGCATGGAGCAAATGGAGAGGACGGACGAATTCAGGCGGTTTTTGATCTGATGGGTATCCGTTACAGCGGAAGTGACCATCTCAGCAGCGCAATGGCCATGGATAAGGGAATTACGAAACAGATCTTCCTGATGAATGGAATTCCCACTCCCCGCGGCCTGACCATGAATAAGAAGAAATATATCCGCAATCCGGAGGAGATCGGAATGGACTTCCCGGTGGTGGTAAAGACCTGTAACGGCGGATCCAGCATCGGCGTATACATTGCCGGAAATCAGAAGGAATACGATAAAGCGCTGGAAGAAGCCTTCCGTTATGAAGATAAGATCTTACTGGAAGAGTATATCAAAGGGACCGAATATACGGCAGCCGTTGTGGACGGGGAAGCCTATCCGGTTGTGGAGATTGTTCCGGTAAAAGGGTTTTATGATTATGAAAACAAATATCAGCCGGGAGCGACCAAAGAGACGTGTCCGGCGCCGATTTCCAAGGAGCTTACCAGAAAGATTCAGGAATACTCGGTAATGGCTTATCACGCCCTTGGACTGAAGGCATATGCACGGTTTGACTTTATTATGACAGAGGAGGAAGAGCTTTTCTGTCTGGAGGGGAATACCCTTCCCGGTATGACGCCCACCAGTCTGATTCCTCAGGAAGCTCAGGTTCTGGGAATGGACTATGCAACCTTGTGCGAGAAATTGATGGAGGTATCTCTGAAATAGTAGAGATACGAAGAGAGCAGGAGAACTCATGAAGAATTTAACGTTAAGAAACATTGCCCGCGTCTGCGGCGGTATTTATCACGGATCCGGGGACAATGCAGATACAGAAGCAGTGAAAATTATTACAGACAGCAGGATGGCAAGTCCGGGCTGCGTCTTTATTCCCATTGTGGGCGAACGGGCGGACGGCCATACGTTCATTCCGGATGTGATGAAGAAGGGAGCGCTGGGAACCCTGTCTGAGAGAGAACTTCCGGAGGCAGATTTCCCTTATGTTCAGGTAGAGTCTTCCTTACAGGCTTTAAAAGATATTGCCGAATTTTATCTTCAGCAGGTGGGAATTCCTGTGGTGGGAGTTACAGGCAGTGTGGGGAAAACCAGTACCAAAGAGGTGATTGCAGCCGTTTTAAAAGAGAAATATCAGGTGCTGAAAACCCAGGGGAATTTCAACAATGAGATTGGACTGCCTCTGACCATTTTCAGGATTACGCCGGAAGATGAAATTGCCGTTCTGGAAATGGGGATCAACCATTTCGGAGAGATGACGAGACTGGCCAAGATTGCCAGGCCGGATACCTGTGTGATTACGAATATCGGCCCCTGTCACCTGGAATTCTTAGGAGACCGGGACGGGGTTTTAAAGGCGAAGACAGAAATTTTTCAGTATATGAAAGAAAACGGCCACATTATTTTAAACGGCGACGATGATAAACTGGCAACTGTGGGAACCCCCGGGGGAATCCAGCCGGTGTTCTTCGGTCTGGAGGATGGAAATCAGATTTATGCCGATGAGATCGAAAGCCGGGGATTAAAGGGAATGTTCTGCAGGATTCATACGCCCCAGGGGAATTTCCGTGTCTGGGTGCCTATGCCGGGGCGGCACATGGTATACAATGCCCTTGCAGCAACGGCAGTGGGGCTGGCGTATGGTTTGTCCCTGGAACAGATACAGGCGGGAATCGAAAGTCTGGAGCCGGTCAGCGGCCGTTTTCGCATGATCGAAACCGACAGATTCTTAATTGTGGATGACTGCTACAATGCGAGCCCGATTTCTATGAAAGCTTCTTTAAATGTCCTCCAGGACGGAGCAGGCCGCCGGGTGGCGATTCTGGGAGACATGGGAGAACTGGGAGAAGAAGAAATATCCCTTCATGAAGAAGTGGGTGTCTGTGCGGGAAACTGCAGCATCGACGTATTAATCTGTGCAGGAGAGCTGAGCGCACATATTGCCCGCCGGGCAAAGGAGACGAATCCGGATCTGGAAGTCGTTTACGAAAATGATCTGGAGAGCCTGCTGAAACACCTGAGCGGTTACGTGAAAAAAGGGGATACCATCCTGGTAAAGGCGTCCCATTTTATGCAGTTTGAAAAAGTGGTAAAGGCTTTAGAAGAGGAATAGTTAAAAACCGTGTAAGAGAAATCTTACGCGGTTTTTCTGATCTTTAAACACCTTCCGGGAAGAAATGCATATACTATAACAGATTCTAGGAAGAGGAGAATTTCTTTTTGATGTATCATGATAAGTATTTTCCGTTCTATGTGGCATATGCAAATCCCATGCTGTATGACGGGGAAAAGATTCAGGAAAAAGAGTACCAGATGATGAAAACCTATTACCCTGAAATTACCCGCCGGATACAGAACCATGTGGAAGAAGAGTGCGACCGCCTGGATTATGAAGGCAGTATGCTGTATGACGAATATCCCGATAAATATACCCTCTATCATCTGTGCAGTAAAATTCATAAAAAAATAGAAGAAGAAATGCCTCAAAAGGAAATGGGTTCTCAGGAGAGGCGTGGACCAGATAAAAACTTTATGGATGAACTGATTCAGGTGCTGCTCTGCCAGGAACTGGTGAGAAGGCGCTGCAGGCGGAGCAGACGGAGACATTATTTTTAGCTTGTGATTTTAAGGTAAAACGATTACAATAAGAGCATGATGGATAAAATAAGTAAATTTTTAAAAGAAAATGTAAATGAGAATATGTTCCGGCTCATTCTGAGCGGAAACAGAAAAAGCGACGGACCTTCAAAAGTGAAGATTCGTCCCGTCCGGTTAAAGGACGGGCTGTATTACCAGGCTTCAGAGACCTGGGGAACAAAAGTACTCCATAACAATTATACAAAAGAGGAGCTGATTTCCTATGTGGAAGAGAAGGCAGGCCAGGGTTTCAGTCAGATTCAGCTCCAGGGAGAGACCAGAGACGGGAGTATCTTAATCAGTAAAAAGGGAACCGTAACGGTGAAAACACGGCTGCATCCCAGAGAAGAAAGAACCATCCCCACTGAGCATAACCGGAAGAAAAAATATCTTCTGGAAGAGGGAACGGCGGTCCCGTTTCTTCAGGATTTGGGAGTTATGACCCAGAATGGGAAAATTGTGGCAAAACGGTATGATAAATTCCGGCAGATTAACCGTTTCCTGGAATTTATAGAAGACATCCTTCCTCAGCTTCCCAGAGACAGGACCCTGAAGATTCTGGACTTCGGCTGTGGGAAATCCTACCTTACCTTTGCCATGTACTATTATTTAAAACAGGTAAAAGGCTATTCTCTGGAAATTATCGGCCTGGATCTGAAGGAAGACGTCATTTCCAGATGCAATGAACTGGCACAGAAATACGGCTATGAAAATCTGCATTTTTACCAGGGAGACATTGCCTCCTATGAAGGCGCGGATCAGGTGGATTTGGTGGTAACTCTCCATGCCTGCGACACCGCTACAGATTATGCCCTGGCCAAGGCGGTATCCTGGAATGCAGGAGTGATCCTTTCCGTGCCCTGCTGTCAGCATGAATTAAACCGGCAGATGGAAAACGAGATGCTGGCTCCGGTGCTGTCCTACGGGATTCTGAAAGAGAGAATGGCCGCTTTAATTACAGACGGACTGCGGGCGAAATTGTTGGAGGAAGCCGGATACGAAGTGCAGATTCTGGAGTTTATTGACATGGAGCATACACCGAAAAATCTTTTGATTCGGGCGGTTAAGAAAGGAAAGAGGAAGAGAACCGACAGAAAGCTGGAGACGTGTATGGAAGCTCTCCATGTAAATCCCACCCTGAAAAGACTTCTCGAAGAGCAGAAGGGAGAAGGCTGATGAAGAAAGTGTTGCGAAGAGCAGGAATCCTGCTGGGGGTTTTCCTGCTGGGAGTGATTGGAACGTCTCTTTTGTTAAACAGTGAGACAACTGATGACAGAACGGAGATGGAGAGCACGACACTGCCGGAAGTTTTTGCGGACATTGATGGAATCCGGGCGAACCGGATGTATGGATACCGTCAGAGAATGCAGGCGGATTTTATGCGGGACAGTCTGACGCCTATCGGTACTTCCCAGAAGGTGGACATTCTCATTGAGCCCTATGGGGAAACGATAAAGGGAATGTCCTACGAAATACGTACTTCTGACGGAAGTAAAGTGCTGGAAAATAGAAATCTGAAGAATCTGGAAGAAGAGGACACCTGTCTGAAGGGAACCATATCCGTGGAGAGCGATATGCGTATGAGTCAGGAGTATTCTCTGGAGATTACAGTGGATACGGAGACAGGTCCTGTGTATTATTACACCCGGATTGTACAGAGAAGCAATCTGAATACAGGGAAATACCTGCAGTTTGCCCTGGATTTCAGTGAGAAAAGTCTGAATAAAGCCCAGTCTGAAGAGCTGACCGATTATCTGGAAGCCAATGTCCCTTCTGCAGACGGGAATTATTCCAATGTCAGTATTCAATCTTCTCTTTCTACAATTAACTGGGGGAGTTTAAATCCACAGATTTACAGAAGAGGGACCCCGGTAGTGAAAGAGATTAACGAGACCACAGGAAGTGTGGCTCTGGAATATCAGGTTTCTGCCCAGGATGACAACGGTTCTATGGAAGTTTACGATGTGGAGGAATTTTACCGGCTGCGTTATGATCAGAACCGGATTTATCTGCTGGATTTTAAACGGCAGGCCAGTCAGGTATTTAACGGAGAAAATGTGACTGTGGGAGAAGATGGTCTGCTGTTGGGCGTCCGGAATCGGAATGTGGACTATCAGACCAGTCCCCAGGGAGATATTGTGGTATTTGTCCAGGAGGGAGATCTCTGGGAATACCATATCGCTTCCGGTAAAATAGGACGGGTCTTTTCTTTCCGCCAGGAAGACAGCTCGGATATGCGGGACATAAGAACGGAACACGATATTAAGATTATCCGGGTAGAGGATAACGGAGATGTGGACTTCGTATTATACGGCTATATGAACCGGGGCGATCATGAAGGAATGGTGGGGGTAGGCGCTTACCATTACAACAACGATCAGAACGTGGTGGAAGAAAAGGTATTTATTCCCAGTACAGAATCCTTTGAATTTTTAAAACATGATTTGGAAGTGCTTTCGTATGTAAACCAGCAGAACCAGCTCTTTTTGTTCCTGGCAGAGAAGCTTTATCAGGTAGAGATTGACGAAAATTCCTATGAAATTCTGGAAGAAAATATTTCATCCGATAATTTCTATACTTCCGAAACAGGCTCCCATGCAGCCTGGACCAAAACGGCCAAAGACGGGATGTCAAAAGCAGAGGAAATTGATTTTGAGTCGCTGGAAAGAAGAACAGTAAGCGCTCCTGACGGCCAGAAACTAAAGCTGTATGGCTACATGAACGAGGATCTGGTCTACGGTCTTGCCGGGGAAGGAGATATTGTCTCGGAAGGGAACGGAAATGAGATTTTCGGCGCCAGTCAGTTAAAGATAGAAGGGTTTGACGGGACGGTGAAGAAAGAGTACCAGCCCCAGGGAACATACATTACTCAGGTGGACATCGGAGCGACTCTGATGGAAATGGTTTTGTCCCAGAAGAATGGTTCCACTTACCAGGCTGTACAGACGGACAGCATTATGAACAATGTGAAAGCTTCTTCAAGACAGGTGGAAGTGGAGAACATTCTTACCACAAGACAGGGAACCGTAATTCGTCTGGCATTCTCCCGGCAGGTAGATAACGATCAGCCGGTTGTGGTTTATGCAAAGATGAGGACTCTGAAAGAAGACAAGGAAATCAGGCTGGAAACAAAAATTCCGGAAAACGAGATGTATTATGTGTATGCAGGAGGACAGCTCCAGGGGATTTACCGGAATCCTTCTCAGGCTGTTCAGATTGCCGACGAGAATACAGGCGTTGTCCTGAACCGGGCCCAGCAGTATGTATGGGAGCGGGGAAATAAAAAAGAAAAGATTCAGCTTAGTATTGCGGATATTCCGGAGGCGTTGCGTCAGGCAAGTCTGGATGTGGGGGCGTTAAAAGAAGCTGTCAAAGAGGAGGGAACCGTCCTGGATCTTACGGGATGTACCCTGGACAGTGTATTATACGAAATCAGCGCCCAGAGACCGGTCATCGTAAAAACAGGAGAGAATACCAGTCTGCTGATGGTAGGCTATGACGCATATAATACCTACCTTTACGATCCGGCAACCGGGGAGACTTCTCCTTATGGAATGAATGACAGTACAGCGTTATTTGAAAAAGCGGGAAATGTATTTATCACTTATATAGAAGCAATATAATATAACAAAGTGTGCAGGCCCCCTCAACTTTCGTTTTTCACATTCCTGAGAGCTGTTGTATAGGAGACATCTTATACAATAGCTCTTTCTTTTTCGGGCTCTTCTTTATGAAAACCGGAGATTCTGAGGCGTTTCGGGATTTTTGAGAAGGTTCCTGTTGAAAGGGCGAAAGAAAGTGCTTATAATAAACATTACGAAAATATTAATTTTAGTTTAAATGAGGGAGTTTTTTATGTCAGACGGGAGAAGAAAAACAAGTAGAAAGAAATGGTTTTGCTGGTTGCTGGCTGCGGTAGTTCTGGTATCGGGAACCCCTGTTTCGGCGGCAGAGCTTCAGGAGGAACCGGAAGAGCTTACCGGATTTTCTATAGAGAGTTCTGAGGCGGTTTCTGCAGAGCCGGAAACAGATCCGGATCTGGAAGAACCCCGGGAACTTTGTACGGTAACATTTGCCGAACAGCCAAAAGAAGACGGGGATTCTGCGCTGGAGTATGAAGAGCTTCGCATGGAAGTAACAGAAGGAACAGAGATTACGCTGCCCCAGGTACCCGAAGAAGAAGGTTACAAAGCTTTCGGTTGGTCTTTGGATGATGAAGAGACAAAGGAAGCGGGAAGTACCTATGTGGTGTCCGGCGATGTGACTTTCTATGCTGTCCGTCAGGAAGCGTATCTGATAGAATTCTGCGATGCAGACGGAACGCCTCTGGCTGAGACGGATCCTGACAATCAGGAGAAATGGACGTATCAGGCAGCAAAAGGCGAGGCGATCTATTTTCCGGAACTTCCCCAAAATCAGACCGGTTATAAGAACCTGGGATGGAGTGAGAAGAAAAATGCATCCCAGATTTCCTATGCTCCCGGAGAAGCTTATACGGTTCAGGGTCATATGAAATTTTACCTGACCCGCGGGAAAACGGTGTTAATTAAATTTGCAAACCCTACGGGAACCATGTATCCTTCCGGTTCCTGGCAGTATGAGTGCGTTGTGGGAGAAACCATTACCCTGCCGGAGGGGCCGGCCCTGGACGGTTGGACAAATCTGGGCTGGGCTTCTGCGAAAAACTCACAGAAAGCAGAATATAAACAGGGAAAAAGTTATAAGGTAACAGGGGCGAAGACCTTTTATCTGGTAAGGAGCTGCAGCGTATATTTTGCAAATCCGGCCGGAGCTGTTTATACAGGGACTTCCGCCGCGAAATTCCAGGTATCTCCCCAGACGATGTACGCCGTAGGCGGTGTACGCGTTCCGGAAGGCCCGCCTCTGACCGGTTATAAGAATCTGGGCTGGACCACTGTGAAAGGTTCTTCCGTGGTGGAATATAAAGCCGGAGATTACGTGCCGGTGAATAAGCAGGTAACCTTATATTTAATCAGAGGGAAAAACTGCAAGATTACCTTTGCCAATATGGCGGGGAAAAATCAGACAGGATATGCCAAATACAACATAACCGGCGGAGCCGGAGAGAAAGTGACTCTTCCCACAGGTCCCAATATCAGCGGATACGCCTTTTTGGGATGGTCCACAAAAATTAACGCCACATCAGCTACGTATGCGGCAGGTGCAGGTGTGACATTGAAAAGCAATTTGAACTTATATGCGGTTTATAAAAAAGGAGCCACCTGTACCGTCGCCTTTAATAATCTGAACGGCAATACAACCTGTGCAGATTACACAAAGCTGCAGAAGAAGGTGACGGCCGGAAATACCATCACCATTCCGGAAGGCCCGAAGATCGCAGGATATATCAATGTGGGCTGGTCCACAAAGAAAGGATCCACAACGGTAGCCGTAAAAGCCGGGGAAAAATATAAAGTAACCAAAAGCCAGACTCTGTATCTGGTAAGAAGACAGGGATACTACATTACATATAAAAGCTTTACAGGAGCCCTTACTTATAGTACCCAGGCAGTAATAAAGGGGAATTCCGTATATCTGCCAAGTGTGGCCAATATTTCGGCAGGAGTAAAAAACAGGGACGGCCAGACGCTGATTGGCTGGTCTTTAAAAACCCGCCAGCGTTCCAAACCTTCCTATGAAATCGGACAGAAAATCACCCCGCAGAAGAATATGGTATTCTATCCGGTTTTCCAGTATAACAACACCATTGCCACACCTTCCAAGGCGGCTCTGTTAAAGGTCAAGGTTCCCTCCCAATACGGAAAAGTAATCTTCGTGGGGGACTCCAGGACCGTGCGGATGTTTAACATGGTAGAAGCCTATCTGGGAGCCAGACCGGCCAATGTTGACTGGGTAGCCGAGGGAAGTATGGGATTCGAGTGGCTGAAAAGTACTGGGTATCCGCTGCTTCTGGATAAATTAAAGCAGGATGCCAAAGGCGGAGTTGCCCGGAAACCAACGGCAGTGATTTTCAACATTGGAGTCAACAGTCTGGATCAGGGCAGCGAGTGTGTTCAGTTTATGAACCAGAAAGCTGCGGAAATGAAGAAGTACGGATGCCAGTTGTACTATATGTCTGTAAATCCTACCAACAATTCTACTATGCTGAATTTTTACGGAGCAAATACGACGCCGCGTACCGGATACCAGATTATTTCTTATAATAATCTTTTAAAGACGAAGCTGTCTGCCGACTATCAGTATCTGGACGCTTACAGCTATCTGATTCAGAGCGGCTATGCATTTGACCGCTGTCGGTATGGTTATGACGAAGGAATTGACGATGGCCTGCACTATAATGCAGGAACCTATATGAAGATATACAAATATTGTATGGAACATATCTGAAAAACAAAAAATGTCTGGGAACTAAAAGAAAAGACTTCGGTTCCCGGACATTTTTATTCCTGCAGGAAAGTCCTTCGGGCTTGCACTCGGGAGATGAATCGACTATACTATTAGGAAGAAAGAGATGAGAAAAGGAGTAAGAAGCGATGAAGCTTACCACAGTAAAAGAAATTTACAGAAACAGAGAGGAATATTTAGATAAGGAAATTTCAGTAGGAGGATGGGTCAGAAGTATCCGCGACTCCAAGACCTTTGGTTTTTTAGTGCTGCATGACGGTACTTTTTTTGATACGCTGCAGGTGGTATACCATGACAGCATGGAGAATTTCAGTGAAATCAGTAAATTAAACGTGGGGGCGGCAGTGATTGTCACAGGAACATTAGTAGCCACGCCTCAGGCGAAACAGCCCTTTGAAATACAGGCGAAAGAAGTGACCGTAGAAGGAGGTTCCGCACCGGATTATCCTCTGCAGAAGAAACGTCACAGTCTGGAGTATTTAAGGACAATCTCTCATCTTCGCCCCAGAACCAACACATTCCAGGCAGTCTATCGGGTGCGCTCTCTGACCGCTTTTGCCATTCACCAGTTTTTCCAGGAGAGAGGATTCGTTTATGTAAATACTCCCCTGATTACAGGAAGCGACTGTGAAGGAGCAGGAGAGATGTTCCGGGTAACGACTCTGGATATGGAGAATCCGCCCAGGGATAAAGAGGGAAAAGTTGATTATTCCCAGGATTTCTTCGGAAAAGAGACAAACCTTACGGTCAGCGGCCAGTTAAACGGGGAAACCTTTGCCCAGGCGTTCCGCAATATTTATACCTTTGGCCCCACTTTCCGTGCAGAGAATTCCAATACCACCCGTCATGCGGCAGAATTCTGGATGGTAGAGCCGGAATGTGCCTTTGCAGATCTGCAGGATAATATGGATCTGGCGGAAGCAATGCTGAAATATGTGATTTCCTATGTACTGGAACACGCGCCGGAAGAGATGAACTTCTTTAATTCCTTCATTGATAAAGGACTGTTGGATCGGTTAAACCATGTGGTAAAATCGGATTTTGGTCATGTGACTTACACAGAAGCTATCGAAATTTTAGAGAAAAATAATGATAAATTCGATTACAAGGTACACTGGGGAAGTGATCTGCAGACAGAGCACGAGCGGTATCTGACTGAGGAAGTATTTAAGAAACCCTTGTTCGTAACGGACTATCCAAAGGAAATCAAGGCATTTTATATGAAACTGAATGAGGATGGAAAGACAGTTGCCGCTATGGACTGTCTCGTTCCGGGTATCGGAGAGATTATCGGCGGAAGCCAGAGGGAAGACGACTATGATAAATTAAAGACCAGAATGGCAGAACTGGGCCTGAAAGAGGAAGACTACGGATTTTATATGGATCTTCGGAAATACGGATCCACCCGCCATTCCGGCTATGGACTGGGATTTGAACGCTGTGTCATGTATCTGACAGGAATGTCCAATATCCGAGATGTCATTCCATTCCCGAGAACCGTGAAAAACTGCGAATTATAAGAAGAAAAGGACTGCCGTAGGAGAAGATTTCTTTTATCGGCAGTCCTTATTTAAAAGAGGAAAAAAATGAAATTTATTCATATTGCAGACGTTCAACTGGGAGCGAGCCCTGATTTAGAATATCCGTGGGGAGCTGACCGAAAGCAGGAGATTTGGAATACTTTTCGCAGGGTGATTGAGGAAACGAAAAGAGAGAAAGCAGATCTTCTGCTGATTGCCGGGGATCTCTTTCACAGACAGCCTTTAAAAAAAGAACTGAAAGAAGTAAATGGGCTCTTTCGTTCCATCCCGGATACAAAAGTGGTTCTGATTGCCGGAAATCACGATTTTATTCAGAAGAATTCCAACTACCGGACTTTTTCCTGGGCGTCCAATGTAACCGGACTTTGGGGGAGAGAGCTGGAAATGGCGGAATTTCCGGAAATCAATACCTGTGTTTACGGGCTCAGTTACTGGAGCAGAGAAATCAGAGAACCTCTTTACGAAGGGATTTATCCCGGGAAACCCGCCGGTTTTCAGATTCTGCTGGCCCACGGCGGAGATGAAAAACATATTCCCATACGAAGAGAGGCTCTGGGACGGCTGGAATTCGATTACATTGCCCTGGGCCATATACACAAGCCTCAGGTGCTGATAAAGGACAGAGCAGCCTATGCGGGGGCTCTGGAGCCCATCGACAGAAACGACACGGGTCCCCATGGATATATTCAGGGAGAATATAACGAAAGAGGGGAATGCCGGATAGAATTTCGTCCTCTGGCCGCTCGTTCCTACTGGGATCTGGAAGTGTCCGTTCCTGAGAATTCCACCTGGTTTGAACTGGAAGACAGCATAAAGAAACAGATAGAAGCCAGAGGATCACAGAATATTTACCGGCTGACCCTGGACGGCATTCGGGAGGAAGGCGCGGCTCTTGGAACCGAACATTTAAAAACGCTGGGCAACATTGTGGAAATCCGGACGAAGTTCCGGGAAGAATGGGGATATGATCAGCTTGCAAAGAAATACGAGGGTACTTTCTTAAGCGAATATATCCGTCAGTTTCAGGGAAGAGAGTTAAATGAGACAGATAAGAAGGCCTTGTACTACGGAGTAAAGGCTCTGATGGAGACGAGACGGGAATGATTATCAGAGAATTGGAAATTAAAAATTTCGGAAAACTGAAAAACCGGAGGCTGGTTCTGAAAGAGGGAATCAATCTGGTTTATGGGGAGAATGAAAGCGGGAAATCTACACTTTACGCCTATCTGAAGGGAATGCTGTTCGGGCTTCCCAGGATGAGAGGAAGAGCTTCCAGAAAAGACAATTATATCAGATACGAACCCTGGGAGAACCCCTGTCGTTACGGAGGAAGTCTGCGCTTTTCCTGCGGTTTAAAAGACTTTGCCCTGTACCGGAATTTCCACAAAGACTACCAGGAAGCGGTGCTGCTGTGCGAAAGCGACGGAGAGCAGCTTCGTGTGGAAGACGGGGATCTGGATATTCTTCTTGGAGAAATCAGCGAGGCTGTATATGAGAATACAGCCGCCGTGGGTCAGATTAAAACCGTTCCCGGAAAAACACTGGCAGAGGAAGTAAAGCGGTATCTGCTGAATTATGAGACAGGCAGAGACGGAGATTTGGACTTAAAGGAAGCGGAAACCTATCTGAAAGCGGAAAAAAAGGAAAGAAAAGAAAAGAGCCGGGAAGAAAAACAGAAACTCATGGAAAAAAGAGTAAAAGTTACGTCCCGGATGGAATATCTGGAAGAGGAGATCGGCCAGTTTGAACGGCAGTATCACAGGCTGGAGAAAGAAACAGCCGAAAAAGGTTCAGCTGCAGGAGTCAGAAAAAAGGATTCCAGAGTTTGGAAAGCAGGAGGAGGAATTGCTGTACTGACCCTGCTTTTATGCTGGTTCCTGCCGGGAATGGGAAAAGGAATTGTGGTTCTGTTGGGGATTTTGGCAGAACTGTTCTGTATCTTTCTGTGGCTGAGACAGAGGAATCCAAGGGTCGGCAAAACAGAAGAAAAACGGGATCGGGAGAAAAAAGCGGTCTGGAAAAGAGCGGATTTGCTGGAACAGAAAAAGGAAAAAGAAATCCTCCTGTCTAATTACCGGGAGGAATACCAGGAGATTCTGGAGGAGGAGTCCCGTAAGAATATCTGGGAAGAAGAGGAAGAGGCCATAAATCTTGCGCTGGAGACGATGCAGAATCTGGCAAAGACGATGCAGAAAAAGACCTCGGCAAAGCTGCAGGCACGGACAGAAGAAATCCTTTCTGATTTAACCAACGGGAAATACGGAAAGCTTCTGATAGACGGAGACCTGAATATCAGGCTTTATACACAGGAAAAATGGACCGATCTGGAACAGGTCAGCCGGGGAACCATAGAGCAGGTCTATTTTGCCCTGCGGATGGCGGTTTCAGAGACCTTTGAAGAAGGAGAGGGCCTTCCTGTCATCCTGGACGAGAGCTTCGCCATGTATGACGAGGAACGGCTTAACAGCGCACTGATCTGGCTGTATCGGTGCGGACGGCAGGTAATTCTTCTGACCTGCCAGAAGAGAGAAGAAGAATGTTTAAACAAACTGGAAATTCCCCACCAGTTTCTTACCCTTTAAGAAGGTGGCTTGCCCCTTTGGCGATAAAAGTAGGAGGTTTTGATATGCTGAAAAACAAACTGGGAATTGACAATTTTGCAGAGCTTGCGCGCCAGGAAGAAAAAATAAGTAAAAAAAAGGCTCTTGCACTTTTTGAAAATGGAATGCTGGATAGGCTGGAAACCGGAAGATTTTCCGCATTGCGGGCGATCCACAAGTATTTATTTGAAGATATTTACGATTTTGCAGGCGAAATCAGGACGGTGAATATAGCAAAGGGGAATTTCCGGTTTGCGCCCCTTATGTATCTGGACGCGGCTCTTGCTCAGATCGATAAGATGCCTCAGTCAAACTTTGATGAGATTATCGAGAAATATGTGGAAATGAATATTGCCCATCCTTTCAGGGAAGGAAACGGACGCAGTATGCGTATCTGGCTGGATGCCATTTTAAAGGCGGAAATCGGGAAGGTAATCGACTGGAGCAAGGTGGACAAAGAAGAATACCTGATGGCTATGGAACGCAGTCCGGTCAAGGATATTGAAATTAAATACATCCTGAAAGCGGCTCTTACAGATGCGATTGATAGCCGGGAAGTTTATATCAAAGGAATCGACCACAGTTACTATTACGAAGGATATACAGCCTTTAAAACAGAAGAACTGTAAAAAGAAAAACACAGTTGAAAACAGGTTCAGATGTTTTCAACTGTGTTTTTTGCTCTTTCTTTTACTGATTCTGCTGTTCTTTATACTGTTCGATACAATTCTTAATACGATCCACAGGATTCAGAAGGTGGCTGATGGAAGAATCGTGATTTAAGGTATCAATAATCAGCGCGATATACTTACTCATATCGCAGGAAGTATAATAAGGTTTCTGCAGCAGTTCCGCAGTCTGATAAACCAGATTGGTAGTCAGCAGACGGTCAAACAGGCCGTTTTGATAAGCCTTATCAAACTTCTTCAGGCCGTTGGTGAAGATTCCGAAGGTGGAGAACAGGAAAATGCGGCGCGCATTGCGTTCTTTCAGCAGAGCGGCGATTTCCAGCATGGTATCTCCGGAAGAAATCATATCATCCAGGATGATCATATCTTTACCGCTGACCTTAGCGCCTAAAAATTCATGGGCAGCTACAGGATGGCGTCCGTTGACCGTAACGGAATAATCCCGGCGTTTATAGAACATTCCCATATCAACCCCTAATACATTGGCCAGATAAATCGCACGGCCCATCCCTCCCTCATCGGGACTGATCACCATGAGGTGATCCGGATCAATCTGAAGATGTTTCTCTGCATGTAAAAGAGCCTTAATAAACTGATAGGTGGGCGGAATCGTCTCAAACCCATGAAGAGGAGTGGCATTCTGCACTCTTGCATCATGAGCGTCAAAGGTGAGGATATTCTCCACTCCCATATTGATCAGCTCCTGAAGGGCTGTGGCACAGTCCAGAGATTCTCTGTTATTTCTTAAAAACTGGCGGCTCTCATAGAGATAAGGCATAATCACATTCAGACGCCGTGCCTTTCCGCTGACAGCGGCGATGACACGCTTTACATCCTGGAAGTGATCATCTGGTGACATTAAGTTTGTAAACCTTCCGATAGGGTATTTCATACTGTAGTTACACACGTCCACCATCACATAAATATCATCGCCCCGGACAGATTCGCCCACAACGGCTTTGGCTTCTCCGGAACCGAATCTGGGAACCTGGGTAGGAATAATATAGGAGTCTCTTTTGTAACCGTCAAAGGGGATAGAGTTGGGGCGGTTTCCCCGTTCCGTTCTCCACTGAACCAGCCACTGATCCACTTTCTGGCCCAGTGAGGCGCAGCTTTCCAGCGGGATGAATCCTAATCGTCCTACGGGAATTGTGTGTACTTCTTTACTTGTTCTTTTACCCATGTTTTTCCTCCTAGAAACATTTTTTCTGAATACGAATATCTTTACCAATGAGTTTAATCAATTCATAATTGCTGATAATCCTTGAAAAAGTACGCTCGGAATACAAATCAAACAGACTGTTTATGGTCAGATTGGTGGAAATAATTGTAGATTTGTTCCGCATAATCCGTTCATTGACGCACAGAAAAAACTGGGAAGAGATAAAGCTGTTGGTCAGCTCCGTTCCCAAGTCGTCAATAATTAAAAGGTCACAACTGAATATGAAATCATCCAGGGCTTCCCGGGATATATTTTTGGAAAAAGCGCTCTGGGAGAGCAAATCAAACAAATCAAAGGCTGAAAAATAAACGACGCTGTGCCCTGACTCAATTAATTCCTGGGCAATACAGTGGGAGAGGAAGGTCTTTCCAACTCCGGTATCTCCGTAAATCAGAAGATTCTTCCAGGAAGTATCAAAGCCGTCAATAAATAAATGGGCCTTTTCTACCGCCTGCCGCGCCGTCTCCCGTTCGCTGAGACCATTTACTTCATTTTTTATTTTATCAGAATAATAATCGAAAGAAAAGTGAGCGAAATTTTCTTTTTTTAAAATTTCTTTCAGATTAGACTGCGCATAAAGCAAATCAATGGCAGCCTTACGGAAACAGGTGCATTTTTCCATGCCGATATATCCGGTGTCCTGGCAGAGAGGACAGGTATAATGCATCTCCAGATAATCTGCCGGATAGCCGCGAGAAAGCAGCAG
>ERZ1643250.494-NODE-494-length-42058-cov-9.024451_pt1 | contig 42058 bp, 36 predicted proteins | sample MGYA00579262_ERZ1643250 | MGnify/ENA primary metagenome ERZ1643250 (study PRJEB29033, sample SAMEA4952265) | chicken gut metagenome | biome: Broiler Chicken; feature: Gastrointestinal Tract; material: Caecum | place: Ireland | collected 2018 | study: Broiler...
TTTTTTAAACGTAATGGAGGTGCACGCAGATGCTGAAGATTAGCTTACAGTTTTTTGCTCATAAAAAGGGCGTAGGTTCGACCAAGAACGGCCGTGACTCCGAGGCAAAGCGCCTTGGCGTTAAGCGCGCGGACGGCCAGACCGTCCCGGCGGGCAACATCCTTGTCCGTCAGCGCGGCACGAAGATCCATCCGGGCCTGAACGTCGGCCGCGGCAAGGACGACACCCTGTTCGCCAAGGTGGAAGGCGTTGTCCGCTTCGAGCGCCTGGGTAAGGACCGCAAGCAGGTTTCCGTTTACCCGCAGTAATTGCAGAGATGAAATCCCAGACGTTAGTCTGGGATTTTGTTTTCATGCCGCTTGGCAGGATGTTGAATGCCTGTGACCAGCGGGCGGTTCGCCTGACGAGGCGAGGGTGTGCCCACTTCTCAAGTGGGCGGGAAGTGCGCCTGCGCGGCGCGGGCGCACAAGAGGAGAGGGAACCGAATGGTTCCCCCTCCTCTTGCGAATCACCACCCCCTCCTTGAAGACGCGCTGCGCGCGTAAGAGTCAGTGACGCTTTCTATCTGCCGCCCAACTGCCATTGCGACAGGCAGGGGATTGGCTGCCACCCCAGAGGGGTGCATCTGTACCCGGCCGGAGCGTCGCCTTCACGAAAACGGTGGACGCAAACCTTGCATCGCCAGCACTCCTGCCTCCCGGGTCAGGCAAAAAACGAAACTGCCGCGATGTTATCGCAAAGCAAATTTTTCCACAGAATGTGGACAAATTTGTTTGCGGTCGCGGGCACCCGTGAACATCCTATGGCGGGGGTGATTCACAAGAGGGGGCAAGGCCACCTCTTGTGCGCCTGTCGCGCGCAGCGACACCGCCCCCGCCGCCCGCAGGCGGCGAAATCCCTGCCCGCTTAGAACGGGCGCAACAGAAACACACCCCCTTTGGAAAGGAGGACAACCAATGTTTATTGATATTGCCAAGATCAAGATCGTCTCCGGCAAGGGTGGCGACGGCAAGGTCGGCTTCCACCGCGAGAAGTATGTCGCCTCCGGCGGACCGGACGGCGGCGACGGCGGCCGCGGCGGCTCGGTCATTTTCAAGGTGGACGACAACCTTTCTACCCTGCTGGACTTCCGCTATAAGAAGAAATACGTTGCCGCGGCGGGTGAAAACGGCGGCAGCAAGCGCTGCAAGGGCAAGGACGGCGCGGATCTCATTATCCGCGTGCCGCGCGGCACGATCATCCGCGACCAGAAGACCGGGCAGGTCATCAAGGACCTGTCGGACGATGAGCCGTTCGTCGCGGCCAAGGGCGGCAACGGCGGCTGGGGCAATGTGCATTTCGCCACCCCGACCCGTCAGGCGCCCCGCTTCGCCAAGCCCGGGCAGCCGGGGGTGGAGCGCGACATCATTCTGGAGCTGAAATTGCTCGCGGACGTGGGCCTGGTCGGCTTCCCGAACGTGGGCAAGTCCACGCTGCTCTCCATGGTCTCTGCGGCGCGGCCCAAGATCGCAAACTACCACTTTACAACCCTTGTGCCTAACCTGGGTGTGGTGTCTGTAGGCGAGGAGCAGTCCTTCGTCATGGCGGACATCCCGGGCATCATCGAGGGCGCAAGCGAGGGCGCAGGCCTGGGACACGACTTCCTGCGCCACATCGACCGATGCCGCCTGCTGCTGCATCTGGTGGATGCGGCGGGCAGCGAAGGCCGTGACCCGCTGGACGACATCGAGAAGATCAACGCCGAGCTGGCGGGCTACAGCGAGTTCCTCGCCGCGCGGCCGCAGATTATTGTCGCCAACAAGGTAGACCTTCTGGGCGGCAACCGCGAGCCGGTCGAAAAGCTGCGCAAGTATGCTGAGGACCATGGCTTCCAGTTTGCTGAGCTGTCGGCTGCGACGAACCAGGGCGTGGCCGAGCTGATGCGCATGACGTGGAACGCACTCAAGGAATTGCCGCCGGTGTTCATCTATGAGCCGGAGTTCGTCGAGACCCCGGTGGATACCGCGGGCGAGCGCGACTGGACGGTCGAAAAGGTCGAGGACTACTATGTCGTTTCAGGCGCGTGGGTGGACAAGATCATGGGCTCAGTCAATGTGGATGACTATGAATCGCGCCAGTATATGGACCGCATGCTCAAGAGCGCGGGCGTATATGACAAGCTCGAAGAGATGGGCGTGCAGGAGGGCGACTTTGTCGTGATCGGCGACCTGGAATTTGAATACGTTTATTGATATGAAGCAACTGCCCGACGCCGTGCAGCGGTGCTTTCCATGCTGCTCCGGCTGGAAAACAGCGGCAGCCGCCTTGCTGTTGCACACTGTGAAACAAAGCACGGATAATTGTGTTTAAATCGTGATAATTTACGTAATTTCCGTAATTTATCTCTTTACAACGCGCATAAATTCCTGTATTCTGGTAATAGGAACACGTCTGCCCCTGGGCAGGGCTGCGTGGCATTTGATACTCCATCCAATACTACTTCTATGCAAGGGGGATATTGTTATTATGAGAGGCGTAGAGACCCGTATCCAGGAGATCCGCCGCAAGATTTTCCGCGAAGTGGCTCGTATGGCGTACCATACCGAGTGGCCGACCGACCGGCGCATTGAAGCGCTCCCGTATGAGATTATCCCGGGCGAAGTCGGCAACTACCGCAACGACATTTTCCTTGAGCGCGCAATCGTTGGCGAGCGCCTTCGTCTGGCCATGGGCCTGCCCTGCCGCAATGCGGCTGAGCACTCCCCGGTATCGGATAACATTGATGCTGCTACCCGGGAGGAAACCTACTACACCCCGCCGCTGATCAATATCATCAAGTTTGCCTGCAATGGCTGTAACGAAAACCGCGTGCTCGTAACAGAGGGCTGCCAGGGCTGCCTCGCCCACCCCTGTGTAGAGGTATGCCCCAAGAACGCGATCACGCTCGACCGGACGAACGGCCGCTCGATCATTGATCAGGAAAAATGCATCAAGTGTGGCCGCTGTGTGGATGTCTGCGCGTATCATGCGATCATCAAGCAGGAGCGTCCCTGCGCGGCAGCGTGCGGCATGGATGCCATCCATACGGATAAAAACGGCAAGGCGGAAATCGATTACGACAAGTGCGTCTCCTGCGGCCAGTGCCTGGTGAACTGCCCGTTTGGTGCGATCGCGGACAAGTCCCAGATCTTCCAGGTGATCCGTGCGATCCAGGCAGGTGAGCGCGTTTATGCGGCGGTTGCCCCGGCTTTCGTCGGCCAGTTCGGCCCCAAGGTTACCCCGGGCAAGCTGCGCGCGGCGATGAAGCAGCTCGGCTTCGCAGACGTATTCGAGGTCGCTGTCGGCGCAGACCTGTGCGCCGCGCAGGAGGCGGAGGACTTCATCGAGGAAGTGCCGGAGAAACTGCCGTTTATGGGTACATCCTGCTGCCCGGCGTGGTCTATGATGGCGAAAAAGATGTTCCCGGAATACGCAAACTGCATCTCCATGGCGCTGACACCCATGACCCTGACCGCGCGCCTGATCAAGCATCACCATCAGGGCGATGCCAAGGTCGCTTTCATCGGCCCGTGCGCAGCGAAAAAGCTGGAAGCAATGCGCAAGGACGTGCGCAGCGAAGTGGACTTCGTTTTGACCTTTGAGGAAATGGTCGGTATCTTTGATGCCCGCCATGTTGACCTGGAGTCTCTGCCTGAGGATCCGCACGGTGTCAACGATGCTTCTACGGACGGCCGTAATTTCGCGGTTTCGGGCGGCGTTGCCAATGCGGTTGTCAATGTCATCAAGGAGAAATATCCGGACCGCGAGGTCAAGATCACGAACGCAGAGGGCCTGCGCGAGTGCCGCAAGATGATGATGGCAGCCAAGGCGGGCAAGTTCAACGGCTATCTGCTTGAGGGCATGGCATGCCCGGGCGGCTGCGTTGCAGGCGCGGGCACCATGCAGCCCATCAAGAAGTCGGCTGCGCAGGTTGGACTGTACGCCAAGCAGGCGGAACACCCGACCGCATCGGGCACCGAGTATGTCAAGGAGCTGGACAAGCTGATCGACTGATGCTTGTGAGCAGAGCATGATAAGATCCCGACAAAAAACAGGCCGCATCCGCGGCCTGTTTTTCTGTCCATACAAGGGTTGCTGCTTATGAAATAGTGATCGCGACTTTCATGACATTATCACGCTTGCCTTCAAAAAGGGCGTAAGCCGCGTCAATTTCCGCGAGAGGGAAGATGTGGGTAATCAGAGGGGTGGTATCCAGTTCGCCGGCAGCGATCAGCTGCAGAAGCGTGGAGCAGTCGCAGCCATCCACGCCGCCGGTTTTGAAGGTCAGGTTTTTTCCATACATTTCGGGCAGCGGCAGCACTTGCGGCCTGTCATACAGCGCAACGATGGTCACAAGCGCATTGGGCCGCGCGCACTCCCACGCCAGGCGGAAGCTCGCTTCGGTACCGCCGACCTCGAGCACCACATCCGCGCCGCCGTGCGCGCTGTTGCCCCGAACGAACTCAAGCGCGTGCGCGGGAGAAACAGTCAGCACCTCCGGGTAATGTTCCTGCACAAAACGCTGCCGCGCAGGATCGCGCTCACACACAATCACCCGCCGGGGATGGCGCAGCAGCGCGCACAGCAGGGTGCAGATACCGGTCGGGCCTGCGCCGATGATGAGCACGGTATCCTCCGGCCTGATCTCAGAAATACGGGCTGCCCAGTAGCCGGTGGCGAGCACATCGCCCACAAACAGCGCCTGCCGGTCGGATACGCCTTCCGGGATGACGTTTAAGCCCTGGTCGGCGTATGGAACGCGCACATATTCGGCCTGGCCGCCGTCGATGCGGCAGCCGAGCGCCCAGCCGCCTTCCGGGTCGGTGCAGTTATTGACATAGCCGTTTTGGCAGAAAAAGCACTGCCCACAGAAGGTTTCGACGTTGATGGTCACACGGTCGCCGGGCTTGACATGATGCACGGCCTCGCCTACCTGCTCGACAACGCCGACCATCTCGTGGCCGACCGTCACGCCGGGCACAGCACGGGGCACTGAGCCGTGCTTGATATGCAGGTCGCTGGTGCAGATACTGGCAAGCGTGACACGCACGATCGCATCCCGCGGGTCACGCAGGACGGGCTTAGGCTTGTCCAGCAGGGCGAACTGCCCTTGTTCTACATAGGTATATGCAAGCATGGGTTCACGGCTCCTTCCGGCTTTCCTCTATTATAGTGCACAGGACAGGCAAAGTCAATTCTGCCGGATTTATGGAGCATCCGGGCGAAATGGGGGAGGAGCGGCGGGAAACAGCAGAAACCTGTCGTATAATGCCGGGTTATGCGGTCGCTTACAGGAGCATGACATGAAAGAAGGGCGGCTGCGGCCGCCCTTTCTCCATTTCGGTCAGTTGAACGCCTCGTCGTCCCGTTCGGCAAACATGCGCTGCACCCGTTCGCGCAGTACTGGGTAACCTGCAAGCAGGGGATCAGCTGCGAGAATAGCCTCAGCCTCCTCGCGCGCATCCTGCATAAGCGCAAGGTCGGCCGCAAGGTCCGCGACGTGCAGCGCGGGCAGGCCGTGCTGCCGCCGGCCGAAAAAGTCGCCCGGCCCGCGCTGGGCGAGGTCGGCGCGGGCAACCTCGAAGCCGTCGCCCGTGCGGCACAGGATCTTCAAGCGCTCGCGGGCCGCTTCCCCTTTGTCTGCGCCAAAAAAGATGCAGTAGGACTGCCGCGTGCCGCGTCCGACGCGCCCGCGCAGCTGGTGCAGCTGGGACAGGCCGAAGCGGTCCGCGTCCTCGACCACCATCAGGTTGGCGTTCGGCACGTCCACGCCGACCTCGATCACGGTTGTGGCAACCAGGATGTCATACTGCCGCGCGGCAAAGTCGCGCATGACCTGCTCCTTGTCCGCGTTTTTCATCCGCCCGTGCAGCACCGCGATGCGGCGGTGGGGCAATGCCGCTTGCAGGTCTTTTGCGTGCTGCTCCGCGCTTTTGAGACCGGTCTCGCCCTCCTCGACGAGCGGGCACACCACATAGGCCTGCCCGCCCGCTTCGACCTGCTTGTCGATAAAGGCGGTGATGCGCTTTCGCATGTTCTGGCCTACTGCATAGGTTTCGACCGGGCTGCGGCCGGGCGGGATCTCGTCCAGAACGGAAACGTCCAGGTCGCCGTACAAAATGAGCGCCAGCGTGCGCGGGATGGGCGTGGCGGACATGACCAGCACATGCGGCGTTTCCCCCTTGGCGGACAGCGCGGCGCGCTGCGCCACGCCGAAGCGGTGCTGCTCGTCCGCCACGACTGCGCCCAGCCGGTGGAAGGTCACGCCCTGCTGGATGAGCGCGTGCGTGCCGACCACGACCTGCGCCGCGCCGGTCTCGATCGCGGCGAGCGCCGCGCGCTTCTGCGCTGCGGTCATCGAGCCGGTGAGCAGGGCACAGGAGATGCCGAGCTTTTCCAGTATGGGTGCGAGGGTTTCCGCGTGCTGGGCGGCGAGAATCTCGGTTGGCGCCATGAAGGCGGCCTGCCAGCCGTTCTGCGCCGCGAGCGCGCACAGCGCCGCCGCCACGACCGTCTTGCCCGAGCCGACATCGCCCTGCACCAGCCGGTTCATCGGCCTGCCGGAGGAGCAGTCCGATGCGATTTCCATGATCGCGCGCTGCTGCGCGCCCGTGGGCGCAAACGGAAGTGTTTCATAAAACGCATCCAAGCCGTTTTGTGCAAATACGATGCCCGTATCCGCCCTGCGGCGCTCCTTGAGCTGCTGCAGGCCGCAGCAGAGCAGGAACAGCTCCTCGAACACCATGCGGCGGCGCGCCTGCCCAACCTCGTCCGCGGTCTGCGGCCGGTGGATGGCGGAAAGTGCGTCCGCCGCGTCCAGCAGGCGGTACTTCGCGCGCAGCACCTCGGGCAGCGGGTCGGGCCAGTCGCCCGGTACAGCGGCAAGCGCAGCATCGGTTACGCGCTCCATGTCGCGCTGGGTCAGCCCGGCCGTCAGCGGGTAGACCGGCACAATGCGGCCGGGATGATCCGCGTCCGGCGCGACCTTTTCCGACTGCGGGGAGATGAGCATGCGCCCGCGTCCCCAGCCCTGCACCTTGCCGTAGAATACATACTCCTGCCCCACGCGCAGTAGGGCGGCGGCATAGGGGTTATTGAAGTAAGTGACGTTCAGCGAGCCGGACTCGTCAAAGATTGTGCACTTGACCAGCGTCAGCCCCTTGCGGATGCGGCTGACCCTGGGTTCGGTGCCGACGACCGCGCGGATGGCATACTTGTCCTCCGCGTCAATGTCCGCAATGCAGGTGATGCGGGTTCTGTCCTCATAGTCGCGCGGATAGGTCTCAAGCGCGTCGCGCAGCGTGCGGATATGCAGTTTTTCAAACAGCTTTGCCTTTTTCGGGCCGATGCCCTTGACAAACTGGATGCTGTCGTCGAGTGCCGGCATAGGTCGCTCCTTTGCGCATACAGGGAAAAATCAGACAGAGACGCGCCCCCAAGTGGGGGCGCGCAGGGAAAACGGGATCATTCGTCCGCTTCGCGGTCGCGCTGCTCCTCGCGTTTGAGCTTTTGCTCGTTGGCGTAAACGCGGTGCTCCAGACGGCACAGCTCCTGTGCAAGCGGGTCGGGCAGGTGGATCTGGTCGAGGTCGTAGGACGGGGAAGAGACGCGCTGGCCGTTGATCTTGACCACGCGGGCCTTGACGCCGACGACCGTCGAGTCCGGCGGCACCTCCTGCAAAACGACTGCGTTCGCGCCGATGCGGCTGTTGTCGCCCACCTTGAACGGGCCGAGCACCTTGGCGCCGGTTGAGATCAGCACGTTGTTGCCGATGGTCGGATGACGCTTGCCCGTGTCGTGGCCTGTGCCGCCGAGCGTCACGCCGTGGTAGATCGTGCAGTCGTCGCCGATTTCGGCGGTCTCGCCGATGACGATACCCATACCATGGTCAATGAACAGGCGGCGGCCGATGGTCGCGCCCGGGTGGATCTCAATGCCGGTCAGGTGGCGCGCAAACTGGGAAAGCCAGCGCGCGAGGAAAAAACGCTTGTGCTTGTAGAGCCAGTGCGCCTGACGGTGCAGGATAAGCGCGTGGAAGCCCTGATAGAGAAGAAAGACCTCGAGCGTGGTGCGCGCAGCGGGATCGCGGTCACGGATCGAGCGCGCGTCATCGAGCAGGCCCTTAAAAATCATAAAACATACATCCTATCGTTTGGGTATGAAATCAGAACACTATCATTATAGCGGGACTGCGCGAAAAATTCAAACCTTTGATTGAAATTAGCAAAAAAAGTGGTATAATGAACAGAGAATGTCATTAAAGAGGTATCGATACTATGAAAATTACTGTCATGGGGCTGGGCTATATCGGCCTGCCGACCGCGATCACCCTCGCGGAGGCCGGCTTTGAGGTCTGCGGCTTCGACGTGAACCGGAAAACCATCGAAACACTCCAGGGCGGCCACATCCACATTGTCGAGCCGGGCCTGCAGGAGGCGTTTGAAAAGGCGGTCGCACACGGACACCTGCATTTTTCGTCCGAACTGGGCAAGTCGGATGTGTTCTATATCGCGGTGCCGACCCCGTTCTACCAGGACGAGACAGGCAGCCACAAGGCGGACCTCAAGTATGTCGAGTCTGCAGGCCGCATGGCGGGCAAGGTGCTGGAAGCGCCTAACCTGGTCATTTTGGAGTCCACCGTGCCGCCGCACACGACCGAGATGCTCGCGCGCGTGCTCTCCGAGGAGTCCGGCATCGATATGGACAAGATTCACGTTGCCCACTGCCCGGAGCGCGTCATCCCGGGCAACATGATGTATGAGCTGAAGAACAACGACCGCATCGTCGGCGCGCGCACGCCCGAGGCGGCTGAAATGGCGGCTTCGATCTACGAAAAAGTGCTAGAGAAAGGCGTGGTGCACAAGACCGACGACCTGACCGCCGAGATGTGCAAGCTGACCGAGAACACCTTCCGTGACGTCAACATTGCGTATGCAAATGAGCTGTCGGTCATCTGCGACAAGATGGGCATCGACGTATTCGAGCTGATCAAGCTCGCCAACTGCCACCCGCGCGTCAATATCCTGAACCCGGGCGTAGGCGTCGGCGGCCACTGCATTGCGGTCGACCCGTGGTTCATCTATGAGCAGTTCCCGGCCGAGGCCAAGGTCATCCTCGCCGCGCGCGAGCGCAACGAGAACAAACCGCGCTTTGTGGCGGATAAGGTCGTGTCCTCGCTCGCCAAGGTGACAGACACTGTCGGTGTGCTCGGTTTGTCCTACAAGCCGGATGTGGACGACCTGCGCGAGTCCCCTTCGATCGAGCTCTGCCACATCCTGCAAGACAAGGGCGTCCGTGTCCTCGCCTGCGAGCCGTTTGCAAAGGACAGCGAGGTACAGGGCATCCCGAACGTCTCTTTTGAGGAGATCCTGAAGAAGGCGGATTATCTGGTGATTACACTGGGTCATACCTTGTTTAAAGATAACAAAAAGTTGATTGCCGAAAAGCCGTATTACGACTGCGTCGGCCTGATGGAATAATCACGCACAACAAGAACGGCACAGCAAACCGCTGTGCCGTTTTTCTGTTTCCAATCTGGTTGTAATCCGTGGGGCAGGTGCAAAATTCTCACAAGATAGGGTAGAGGCAGAAGGGAAAAGATACGCATGGCCGCCCGTCCCGTGGTGCCAAACTCCGTGGAGCTGGCTTTGGACTGGATGGACGATAGCCTTTGTCAACATCGTGACATCCTTGAGGACGTCGCCCTGGACAGGGAGCAGTAAAATGCCTGATTGTGACGATTTTGTGATTTTCCTTGTATCAGGCTGGAAAAAGTGCTATACTGATTAAAGTCTGTTTGAATCTTTGACTTGCAAGGAGAATCGGAACATGAGCAAAATGTTACAGCGCATTGCTGCGCTGGTCGTGATGGTGGCGGTCACCATGGGCGCTACTGTGTGGGGCGTCAGCAGTACGACCATCCACTATAAAAACATCCAGAGCGATGCGCCGGTGGTCATGACCATCAACGGCGACGAAGTGCACGCGGACGAATATGCGGGCATGCTGTATAACTACATGCTGTATTATGAGCAGATGTATTCCAGCTTCGGCCTGACCGATATCTGGAATAACGAGGAACTCGGCCCGGCCATGCTGCAGACTGTGCAGGCGGATGCCTATAACCAGGTCGTATCGACACATGTAGTGCTGCAGCACTTTAACGATCTCGGCATGTCGCTGAGCTATGCGGATCAGAAGGCGCTTCAGCAGCAGCTTTCGGACACGATCGAGTCGGTCGGCGGCATGGAGATGTATACGCAGCTGTTGGCGGACATGGGCTTTACGCCGGATACTTATTCCAACATGTCGTACAGCAGTGCGTGCTACCGTGCGCTGGATGAATACTATTACGGCGAAAACGGTGTCAACCTGCCGACGGACGAGGAACTGATCAAGCAGTTTGAGGAAACCTATCCGGATGCGCTTGCGGCAGAGCATATCCTGATCTCGCTGACTGACCCGACGACGGGCGAGACCCGTACCGAGGATCAGGCAAAGGCGGAAGCACAGACGGTGCTTGACCGGCTGAACGCAGGGGAGAACTTCGAGGATGTCATGAATGAGGTCAGCGAGGATCCCGGCCTGGCCAGCTACCCGGACGGCTACGTGTTTACTGAGGGCCAGATGCTGCAGCCGTTCTACGAAGCAACGCTTGCGCTGCAGGAGGGTGAGGTTTCCGGCCTGGTGCAGACGGAAGCGGGATTCCACATTATCAAACGCATCCCGGTCGATTATACGGCTATGCTCGAAAGCTACCGCAGCACGCTGATTTCGGCAATGGGGGCGACGATGGACAACCTGCTGGCGCAGTGGATGGAAGAAGCGGACGTGCAGACGACCGACACCTATGACCAGATCACCAATGAGAACGTGCGCGATTATCTGCCTGCCGAGGTGCAGGAGATCCTGAACCAGGAAGATGCGATCGAACAGGCGGCACAGGACGCCGCCGCGGCAGCTGGTGATCAGGACGCATCGGGCGCAGACGCAGCCGCTGAGGAAGATGCCCAGCAAGCGGCGGAAGAAGATGCATCCGCTGACGCACAGGCAGAGCAGGAAGCTGCAGGAGCAGCGGAATAAGAACAGAAACGGAAAAGGACGATCCGGCGGATCGTCCTTTTTTCTACGCTTATGGTTCGGCAGCCAGCCAGGACAGCGGGGTGCGGCCGAAAAAGCTGTTGTGGAACAAGGCAAGCGCTTCCCAGGTCGCGCGGTCGGTCACGCCGGTCTGCGGCAGCAGGAACACGCCCTGCGCCCGCCGGACGCCGGCGACGGTGTCCGCGTCGTACTCGCCGGTCAGAGGCACGGGAGCGGCAAGGGAAAAGTGCGGCAGCGCCGTACCCAGCATGAGCTGCAGCACAAACACAGACGGCCCTTTGTCCCCGGCTTTGAGTTCAGCCGCCGATCCGCTGGGAAAGAAAGCAACGTTTTCCGGCATCGTATCTCCGGAAAGAAGCACAAGATAGGCCTGATAGATCGCGGTCCAGGTACCGTAGTCAGCTGTTCCGGTCACGGGCAGGCTGTTCTGCCGCTGGAAATCGCGGACCGCGGCAGCGGTTTCCGGGCCGAAGATCCCGTCTGGGGCGATGGGGTTCGGATATCCCCGATCCCGCTGGATGCGGCGCAGGAACGTCTGCAGGTCATAAATATGGCTGCGGCGCTGTTCATCGGTATACATTATGTGTTTTCCCCCTCTCCGACCGCATAGCCGGGATATTGCCCTTCGCCGGTCTGCGCGGATGCAAGCACGTCGCGCGCGAGCTGCGCCATGCCCTCCCATGTCAGCGGGCCGATGGCTCCGGTCGCGGGCAGGCCGAGCAGCGACTGGATGACCGAAACTGCGTCGCGCGTTGCGCTGCCGAAAATACCGTCCACCGCGACCGCGGGCACCTGCGGGTTGCCGCGCGCGATCACGTTTATCAGCTGCTGCGCCTCGCGAACCTCCTCACCGCGCATCCCTTCCACCAGGAAAATATCCGGGAAACCGACCGCCTGCTCCAGCCATTCCTGTGTGGGCTGTGCCGCGAGCACCGACTGGTAAGTGGAGACCAGCTCGTTCCATGTCGCGCGGTCGACTACGCCGGTCTCGGGCAGACCCATCATGCGCTGGTAGGCCGTGACAGCCTCGCGCGTCTGCGGGCCGAATACACCGTCGATCTGCGCGGGCTGCCAGCGGGGCAGCTGATCGTAATATTCGCCCACAATGGCAAGAAAATACTGCAAAAGCTGCACACCCGGGCCGGTCGCTCCCTCGCGCAACTCTTCGGGGAACTGGCGGGAGACCTCGTCGAGCAGCAGGCCTTCGCTGTCCAGCTCGGAAAGATGCTTGACATTGTTGTAGATGAACGCGATACGGTACCAGGTCGCTCGGCCGACGATGCCGTCCACCGTCAGGTTAAACTGCTGCTGGAAGGTACGTACCGCCCGCTCTGTGTCCGCGTCGAAGATGCCGTCTGCCGGATAGATCTTCGGGATGTTGGGGTAGTTGGCGGCAATGCGGTTGAGGCGGTTCTGGATGATGCGCACCTCCTCGGAGATATCGCCCAGCCGGAAGGTTACGCCGGGCCACGAGCCGCCGAGGTTGGGCGAGATGGGTGCGTTGCGCACAAAGTTGATGTCGTCGCCGTAGAAATAGCGGACGATCTCCTCCGCGCTCATGCCCTGCTCAGCAAGGGGTACGGTACCCCACTGACTCAGCCCGCCCGGACAGGTGGTGGTGGTGCCGTTGCAGTACTGGGCGAACAGCGGTTCAATGGCATTGCCCCGGGTCAGGTAGTCGTTGAACATATCGTCCACAATTTCTGAGATGTTCTCGAAAATATCGCGCCCCTGCACAAAAGACTGGTCGTAGCGGGTAGAGTTGGTGATATCGAAATCATAACCCTGCGCGCGGTACCATTCGGTGAACACGCGGTTGAGCACGTAGGAAATCTGCGCGTAAATATTGGCGCGGATGGCCTGCTCCGGCCAAGTGGGGTAAATCTCGGACGAGGCTACGTTTTTAATATAGTCGGCAAAGGGAACGGTGACATTCTGCGCATTGGAAGAAGGCGGGCCGAGGTGTACGGTGATGGTCTCCGGGATGGTAACAGGGGATGCAGGCATGGTTTCACTCCTCTCCGGTTATAGGATGGTACAGCACCTGCGGATCGCCTGTAGCGGTCAGATCGGTCTGGGACGAAGGCTGGTTTTCGTCCAGCGGGGTAAGCGCTACCGGAAGCACCGCCGGGACACCGGAAAACATGGTCACATGAAGCGCGGTAAGCGGGGTGTAGCCATCCCGCACGACCTCGACCGTGTACACGGCATACGGCGGTCCACTGTCCGGGGAAAGCGAGTTGGACAGCGGCGGGGTAGACAGAGTCATGGGCGGCGTCATGCCGCCTGGCCCGGTGCGCACGGAGTACAGCAGCGTGCGCGCGCCGGTCTCATCCGCTGTGGTGGATACGGTGACGGAAGCGTTTTCGAGCGGCAGCGCTCCCAGCGCAGTGGTGACGACCACGCGCAGCACGGCGGAGCTGTCGTTGGCGATTGGCATAGCGAAAACCTCCTTGTCAAACAGGGATAAAATGGATTATAATGGCGGTAGAACCTACGAAAGGCAGGGAAACAAAAATGCAGGACAGTAAAACGATGCTCGCCATGTGCGAGGAACAGGAAGAAAAATTCCAATTTGATCATTTTTCGCGCGCAGATGCGCTTGCGTTCGGCCTCAAGCTGCACGAAAATGCGAAAAAGCAGCCCATCCCGGTTGCAATCGAGATCACGGTCAACGGCCTGGTCGTGTTCCGGTATTTCCCGGACGGCGCGCTGCCGGACAGCGAGCTGTGGCTGCAGCGCAAACGCCGCACGGTTGACCTGATGCAGATGTCTTCGCTGCACTTCCTCGCATGGCTGGAAGGGAACGGAGAGAGCCTGGAGAGCCGCAAGCTCCCTGCGGACGACTATGCTGCGGGCGGCGGCGGGTTCCCAATCCGTCTGCGCGGCACAGGCGTGATCGGATCGATCTGCGTGTCCGGCATGCCCGACCACATGGATGACCATCAGCTGGTGATCAATACGCTGGCGGAATTCCTGGCATAACCAGCGGAATCATGTTTGCGCCCTGCGGCGTGGAAAAATAGCGGCTGTGCCGCTATTTTTTTGCCCGTCAAAGCGGATCAGACCAGCCGGATTTTGTAGCGCTTGAACCAGCGGTCGAGCTGGATGATGTATGCGAAAATTTGCGGCGTGCGCATGAGCTGGCCGTACCACGGCTCGGCAAGGCTCTCGGGCTGCTCCATCAGCGCCTCGACCGCTGCATGGTTGAAGAGCCGGGATGCGGCCGATTCGCTGTCCGCGAAAATGCGGCGCACGTAGTCTGCGCAGAGTTTGGTGTAGACCGGATGGAAGGTCTTGGGATAGGGGCTTTTCTTGCGCCAGACGATCGCCTCAGGCAGTTCGTGCTCGAACGCTTTGCGCACGATCCCTTTTTCCCGACCGTCCAGCGCTTTGAAGGCCCACGGCATGTTATAAGCGTATTCCACGATGCGGTGGTCGCAGAACGGCACGCGCACCTCGAGCCCGGAATACATACTCATGCGGTCCTTGCGGTCGCGCAGGGTTGCAGAAGGATACGGTGAAAATGCATCGGATGCGCAGACGTATTCTTTTGGGGAAATGTGGAAAAGCGCCCCTCGGGAAGAGGGACGCTTTTTTGATACGGCCGGCTGCTAACTGCCGTAGTCAGCCCGGAATATGATATGGATGGCATTGTCATCAACAAGCACCCGTTCGATCGCCGCTTTGGCGATTTTTTTCTTCTCAGCAATGGTATAGTCCTGCCATTCCTCCAGCACAGCCTCAAAATACGGCTCCAGATCAGCAGAAGGGCCTTCATACAGCAATGCATCGCGCTGCGCTTTCAGCATAGCCAGCCGGTCATGTGCCGCCTGGATCTGTGCAGAGATAATATGTATCACATCCACTTCCCGGATGTGTGCGAGGTTTTGCGTCAACTGCTGGATTTCATCTTCCTGTCTGGCGATATCTGCCTCGAGCTGGTTGGCCCGGACATTGCGCCGCTGCCGGATCCGGATTTCTACTGCGCGGTAGCTTTTCAGAAAGATCAGAAGCTGGGCTTCGGCCGCGCTTTCAATCTCTTCCAGTGTGAGCACGCGGCTTCGCCCCGGGCAGATGGAATTGCCGCGTTTATGACCGCCGCAATTGATATAATGCCCATGCATGCCGCTGGGCTTGCGCACAACCGAAATGGCATATCCGCATTTTTGGCACTTCATCAAGCCGGAAAGCCAGCTGTGAGAGCCTGAGCCGCTGCGTTTCAGTGCGCGGTTCTGATCGAGTTTATGTTGGACAGCCAGCCAGAGGGCGGCGTCGACGATTCCCGCATGCGGGGCAAGGGTGACAAAACTGCCGGACAGGTCGGTGAACTTTCGCGTGGTAGGCCGCTTCTCTGGCAGAGCAGATCCGAGAGGGGCGTAGCAGTAGCAGCCGCGCTGCTGGCTGTATGCCTCGACCGGATCGTTCATGGTGGCACCTTTGGATTGCAGGTACTGGTAAACCGCTGCATCTGCCTGCACAAACGCGGGATTGCGCAGCAGGCGGCCGAGCGGGAGCGTTGACCAGCTGCCGCCGCGCGCGGTGCGGTATTCGTTGGCATTGAGCCAGCGCACCAGAGAGCCGAGTGTTGCCCCGTCCAGCAGATATCGCTCGTACAGTTCAGCCATCAGTGCGGCCTGTTGGGGATTGGGTACATAACAGGCTGTCCGCCTTCCGTCAACAAACGTTTCGCCTTTGTCGAATCCGAACGGGGGGCGGCCGCCCAGATACATGCCGGTTTTCGCGCGTGCAAAGTAATTGTCGGTCACACGGCGCTGGATGGTTTCCCGTTCGAATTGCGCAAATACCATCATGATCTGCGCCATAACCGTGCCGGTGGGGCTGTCGTCCAGCGTAATGCCTTCTGTAACCGACTGGAAATGCACACCGTATGCTCCCAGCCGGGAGCAAAGCCCGGTAAAGTCGTGAACGGACCGGCTGATGCGGTCCAGCCGATAGGCCAGGATTTTGTCGATCTTCCCGGTTTCCGCATCAGCGAGCAGCTGCTGAAGTGCCGGACGGTCGATGTTCTTGCCGGAAAACCCTTTATCCGTATAGACCTTGCAGCTTTTAAGCTCGCGTGCAGTCAGCGCATCGCGGCAAATCTGTGCCTGCTGTTCGACAGAGATACTGTCCGCCCGCTCAACGGACTGACGGGTGTATATGGCGACTATCCTGCATCTCTCCCTTCAGGACATCGAATAAGGTCCGGCCTTTTACGGCCTGGCCTGCGGAAGAGAGCGGTCAAATCCCTGGCGGATGCGTACGATCTGTGCCTTCAGTTCCCCGGGGGTCAGTTCTGCCTGACAGATTATGGTTACGGTCAATATGTGTGCCTCCTATCTGCGGTTTGGGGTAACTGTGCTGTTTGGGACGGAAGCCCAAAGTGTGATAACATCACAGTGTTTTTTGAGAGGTTGGAGTATGCTGGTACCAATAAAGCGGTTTTGCACATGAAAAGCTGAGAGGAAATGGAGGGGGAACCAGGGTGTGGAGAAAAACGCGGAGAGGCTGCGGGAACCCCGCTCGCCTGAGGCTTTGGCTGGCCGGCGCGGCAGGAAGGCCGGCTGCGGCCCTGATTTTGGCTGCAAACGTCAGGGCCGTATACCGTAAATATATTGTGATAGGAGACAGCTTATGCGTATGGTGAAAAAGAGACGGCGGGCGGTAGTGGATCCATCGGCTTGTGTCGCCTGCGGCTGCTGCGTAAAAGTGTGCCCGCTGCAGGCAATTACAATCGTGAAAGGGATCAGGGCTCAGGTGATGCCGGAAAAATGCGTTGGATGCGGGAAATGTGCAGTGGAATGCCCGGCAAGTGTGATCACGGTACAGGAGGCGGAGGAAGTATGAGGAAGCGCTGGTATGATTATCTGTGGATTGTATCGTTGCTGTATCTGATTCTGGGTTTTTTTAATATTCTGTTTGCCTGGCTGGGGTTAGCCTGTTTCCTGATTCCACTCATGATATCGCTGGCGAAGGGGACGAAAGGGTATTGCAACCGGTACTGCGGAAGGGGACAGCTTTTCCAACTGATCGGCGGCCGTTTCGGCTTTTCACGCAGGAGGGATATCCCAAAATGGATGAAAAGCAAAGGATTTCGGTATGGTTTCCTGGCATTTTTTCTGGCCATGTTTTTGGTAATGCTTTGGAACACCTGTCTTGTGTTTGCGGGAACGCAGGAACTGAGCCAGACGGTCACGCTGCTGTGGCGTTTCAGGCTTCCATGGCACTGGGCGTATCACGGGACAATATTTCATAAGGGTGTCGCGCAATTCGCATTCGGGTTTTACAGTGTGATGCTGACATCCACCATATTGGGAATGATTACAATGGTACTTTTCAAGCCCAGAAGCTGGTGTGTCTATTGCCCGATGGGCACGATGACACAGCTGGTTTGTAAAGTGAAAAACAGAAAGCCGTGATACAATTTCATCAGTGCAGAACCCTGCTGCAGGAAGAAACCAATAAAAGGACAAAGCCGGCGTGAGAGAGGTATGGCGTTATGCAGTATTTTGTGATATAGTGGATACCAGCCTATACCGAAAAGAAATGAGGGATTACGGTGCCGCCGGTCAATATTTTAATCAAACCTGCGTCTTCCGCATGCAATATGGCCTGTACATATTGCTTTTATAAGGATGTCGCGGAACATCGGGAACAGGCGTTCGAGGGAATGCTGACGCTCGACCAAATGGAGCGGGTCATAAGCGCAGGCATGGAATACGCAGAACATATCTGCTCCTTTGCTTTTCAAGGCGGGGAGCCGACTCTGGCAGGGCTGGAGTTTTACCGCGGTGTGGTAGAACTGCAGAAGAAGTATCAGCGGCAGGGTGTTGAAATACACAATGCAATCCAGACAAATGGCTATCTGATCGATGAAGAATGGGCAAAATTCCTGGCAGAAAACCACTTTCTGGTGGGTCTCTCGTTGGACGGCCCGGCAGACCTGCATAACTTGAACCGGCTGGATACAGCGGGGAAAGGGACCTTTAACCGCGTGATGAAAGCTGCGCGCCTTATGGAAAAGCACCACGTTGACTTCAACATCTTGTGTGTTGTGACAGGGCGAAACGCGCGATCCGTCGAAAAGATCTACCGGTTTTACCGGAAGCAGGGATTCCGGTGGTTACAGTTTATCCCCTGCCTGGAGCCGCTCGAACAGCAGCGCGGCGTAGAGAAATATCATCTTTCTGCGGAGAACTATGGTGAATTTCTGATCCGCCTGTTTGATTTGTGGTATGAAGATCTGCAGCACGGTGAATATATCAGCATACGTCATCTGGATAACTGGCTGTCAATTATGCTGGGCGAACGCCCGGAAGCATGTAATATGTCGGGACAGTGCTCGATACAGTTTGTGGTAGAAGGGGACGGCGGCGTCTATCCCTGTGACTTTTATGTGCTGGATGAATGGCGTATGGGGACAGTCGGTGAAGCCAGCTTTGCAGAAATGCAGCAGGGTGAGGTCGCAGCCCGTTTTATCAGCGCATCGCTGCATGTCCCGGACCAGTGCCGCAGCTGCCGCTGGTATGGCTTATGCCGCAACGGCTGTCGGCGGGACAGGATGGTAACCCCAGATGGGGAAATCGATTTGAACTGCTATTGCGCAGCCTACCAGCGGTTTTTCTCCCAGCGGGAGCGGCAGCTGATGGATGCGGTGAGGCTGATCGGTCTGGCGCGCAGCCAGAACCAATGAGCTGGCTGGTGCGGCTCGAGGTTATAATAAAAATCTGCAGGACAAAAGGTGCGGTCTCCGCACCTTTTTGTTATGCATACATTCGGTCAGGAAACGGTACATGTTTTTTGAGCTAACAATGCACAGCGATGACCGGAATATCGGCAAGAACGTGGGGATTATCCGCATTATCATCGCTAAGTAACAGATTATGCCGCCGCTTATTTGCACGGTGTTGCAGCAAACCGGAGGAGACGCAGGGGAAACTGCACATGGAATTGAAAAATCACATCAGATAAATGAAAGACTTGCCTGCAAGCCGAAAATTATAATTACATAGAACAGATTACAACATCCTGTTAGCCAACCATCCGGAATGGGGGAAGAAAATGAAAGCGATCCTGCTGCTTTTTGACTCGCTGAACCGGCATTGCCTGCAGCCTTATGGCTGTGACTGGACGCATACGCCGAATTTCCTGCGCTTGGCTGCACATACCGCGCAGTTTGACCGATGCTATGCAGGTTCGCTGCCCTGCATGCCTGCGCGCCGCGAACTGCATACCGGACGCTACAATTTCCTGCACCGCAGTTGGGGACCGATCGAACCCTATGATGACTCCATGCCGGAGATGCTGAAGAAAAACGGGGTCTATACCCATTTGATCTCTGACCATCAGCACTATTGGGAGGACGGCGGAGCAACCTATCATACGCGATACAGCTCCTGGGAGTGCGTGCGCGGGCAGGAAGGCGACCCCTGGAAAGCGCAGGTGCGTGATCCGGTGATACCGCCGCACCTGGGACAGGCCAGCCGGCAAGACACCATTAACCGATCGTATTTTACGCCGGAAGAACGGCAGCCTTTAGCGCAGGTGTTTTCCCTGGCGCATGAATTTTTGGAATGTAATCGCGACGCAGACAACTGGATGCTCCAGATAGAACCCTTTGACCCGCATGAGCCGTTTTTCAGCCAGCCGGAGTACCAGGCGTTGTATCCGGACGATTACAAGGGGCCGCGTTTTGACTGGCCGCCATATGACCGGGTCAGCGAGCCGCTGGGAGCGGCAGCGCACTGCCGCAATCAATACGGCGCGCTGCTTACGATGTGCGACACCTATCTGGGCAAGCTGCTCGATTACATGGACGCGCATGATATGTGGAACGACACCATGCTGATTGTAGCGACCGATCACGGCTTCCTGCTGGGTGAACATGGATGGTGGGCAAAGAACCGTCCGCCCTTTTATGAGGAACTGTCGCATACCCCGCTTTTCATCTGGGATCCGCGAGAAAAAATCGCGGGTGAGCGCCGGAATGCATTGGTGCAGACGATCGATCTGGCGCCAACATTGCTGGGGCTTTTTGGAATCCGCCCTGCAAAGGATATGCAGGGATGCGATCTGCATCAGACAATCCGGAGCGACAAGCCGGTGCGCACTGGTGCGCTGTTTGGCATGTTTGGCGCACATATCTGCGTAACCGATGGGCGCTATGTCTATATGCGCGCTGACCGGCCGGGAAAACCGTTATATGACTACACCCTGCTTCCGCTGCACCAGCGGGCAATGTATGCCCCGGAAGAACTGCAGGAGCTGACACTGCAGGAGCCGTTTTCCTTTACCAAAGGATGCAAGACGCTGAAAATCGCCATGCCAAAAGACTTTTATCCGTGCATGTCGGTGGCAAAGGAAGAGAATGCCGATCTGCTGTTCGACTTGCAGGACGATCCGCAGCAGATGAACCCGCTGGAGGATAAGGAAGCAGAGCAATATATGATTGGGCTGATGCGCGCGCTGATGCAGCAGAATGACGCGCCTGCTGAACAATATCTTCGTGTGGGTTTGCAACTGCCATAAATATATGAAAGACCAGGAGGGAGATCGTATGAAAACCGTATTTATTCTGTGCGATACGCTGAACCGGCGTATGCTGCCGGCCTATGGAGGCGATGCCATTACTCCAAACATGGATCGGCTGGCCCGGCGTTCGGTGGTGTTTGATAATCACTGGTGCGGTTCGGCGCCCTGTATGCCGGCAAGACGGGATATTATGACCGGACGGCTCAACTTTTTAGAGAAGCCGTGGGGGGCAATGGAGCCGTTTGACCAGTCGCTGCAATCCATCCTGTCGGGAGAGAAGAACATCCATACACAGATGTTTGCCGACCATGCGCACTATGTCATTCCGGGTGGCGAAAACTATACCAAGGGATTCACTGCCTGGGAAGTCAACCGTGGCCAGGAAGGCGATCCGGTCTGGACGCGGCCGTGTAAGGACGGTATCCGCCCGGACGTTCCGCCGGAAGGGTTTAAGGGAACCTGGTCGGAAGCAGAGCGCGAAAACCGCACGCATTTTAAAACCGAATATGACTATCCGAGCGTTAAAACCATGTGGCACGCTGCGGAATGGCTGGAGGATAATCATGATGCGGACAACTTCTTCCTTTGGGTGGAAGCCTTTGATCCGCATGAGCCGTTCGACTGCCCGAAATATTATCTGGATCTGTATGAGAAGGAAGGCGACTATGACGGGCCGGACTTCACGCATCCTTCGTATGCACCCAATGAGTTTACGCCGGAGGAGACCGAGCACCTGCGCCGCCGCTGCAAAGCCGTCACAACCATGACGGATCGCCATCTGGGAGAGATTTTGGATGTGCTGGACAAATATAACATGTGGGAAGATACCATGGTGATCCTGACAACCGACCATGGCTATCATCTGGGCGAGCACGGTTATATGGCCAAAAATTATATGGCTCCGTACAACGAAGTGTTCCATATTCCGCTTATGGCGGCGGCTCCCGGTGTTGCCCCTGGACGCTGCAATGCTGTTACACAGAATATTGACGTGTTCCCGACTGTGCTGGAATATTTCGGCATCTCTGAGGATGTGCTGCAATACCCGATTCACGGACGCAGTCTGCTTCCGGTACTGCGAGGCGAGAAAGAGTCTGTGCGGGAGAGCGCAATCTACGGATATTTTGGCAAGCAGATTGCATGGACAGACGGGAAATACACCTACTTCCGTGCAGCAAAGGACGAATCGAACCAGCCGCTTTATGTTTATACAGCGATGCCCACCGTATTGCGCCAGATGTATGGCGGGAATGATGCGGTCAACACCGCGGATTATGACAGGATAGAGATGGGGCGCTTTTTGACATGGACCAGCTACCCGGTTTATCGGTTCCCGGCAGATATCATCCACTGGGGCAATGCTTCACAGGAATTTGTTGGCCGGTCTCCGTTCAATGATGAGACGCTCCTGTTTGACATTGAGGCAGACTATGCGCAGGAGAATCCGATCGAGGATGAGCAGCTGGAAGCTGCCTGTGCTGCCCAGATGAAAAAATGCATGGAGCAATGCGATGCTCCGGCAGAGCAATTCGAGCGAATGGGATTCTGATAATTCATGCAGGAGAAATGCACATCTCTTATTAGGAATAATAAGGATGTGCATTTTTGCGTCTGATACGGTATGATGGATAAACAGAAAAGCAGATCCGGACAGGAGGAAAAGGTATGCTGAACATCAAACCGGGCTTCAGAAAAAAACGGAAGACAATGTCACAGACCATCATCGCGGCAAGTTTTCTTTGCATTGTGGTATCAGTTACGATTGCAGTCATCGCGATCACTTATTTTACCTTCCATCTGGTGTTGGAAGAGAAGGGAGAATCCCGCGTAGACGTTCTCCAGCAGATCAGTGACAGCAACACAATCAACCGGATGAACATGGTAAATGTGATGAATATGGTTTATGACGACTTTTATTCCGTACTTACTGCTGCGGTGAGTGATCAGACCAATACAGAAATCGATCATATGCTGGACAGTACCGACGTACTGCTTGAGCATATTGGAATGGATTTTACGATAGACATTGTGATGAATGACCACCGCGAGTTCACAACCGATGAGGACAAAAGCAATATAGAAAGCCTGCAAAGCACCTACTGGTATATCCGCCACTATAGCGGAGAGACAGATACGAGCTGGAATCTCCGGTTTTGGGATGTAAACGACATTTCCACCTATGGATTATCGTACGGCAGGACGGTTTATGACCTGGACGGGCTGCCGATTGGCGTTATCGTCATTACAACCGAACATGAGGCGTTGTTCCGCACTTTTCAGGAACTGGTCCGGAACGGGGCGCGGGTATATATACTGGATCAGAACGGGATTATTATCTGCCATACCAATGCGCAGCGCGTGGGAAACTGGATGACGAGCATGGATGCGTTTGAAAAGGAGTACGGCTATAACTCTTACCGGATTATCCAGCGGGGAGACGAAAACGTGATTCGGGCCAATTATCATGATATCGACAGCGGATGGATCTTCGTAGAGGAACAGAATATTGACTCCCTGCTTCAGGAAGGTATCATGGTGATCTGGCGGTGCCTGACGGTGGTGGTCCTGGGGTGTCTTCTGGCGGGGGCGCTTGCCTATCTGCGGGTCAGACGCGTGACAAGGGCGCTGGTGGAGTTTACAGACCAGATCAGCAATATGCCGGCGGACCGCCTGTCTGACCTGCCGTTAAACGAGGAATATGAGGAAACCCTTGTGCTGGGATCAACTTTTAACGGCATGATCCACCGGATCCGTGACCTGATCGAAGATATCCGGATCCGTGAGGCGGAAAAGCAGCGGACGGAATATGATTTCCTGCAGGCGCAGATCAATCCGCACTTTCTCAATAATACGCTGCTGGCCGTAAAAAGCCTGATTGCGATGGGACAAGCTGACCGTGCCAGCCGCATGATGAACCAGCTGGTTGAACTGCTGCATATACCTTCCACCCCGGAAATACAGTTCGTCACATTGGAAGAGGAACTGCACCTTGTGCATAATTATATCAGTATCATGAATTGCCGGACGGAAAAGGATGTGGATTTTTTCTGCGAAATTGCGGAGAAAATGTTTTCAATTCCGGTTCCCCGTATGATTTTGCAGCCGATTGTGGGAAACTCCTTTTTCCATGGTTTTGCGGAAAGAGATGAGGGGTGTAAAATCTGGATGCGGGCAGGATTCCGCGGGAATGCACTTTACATCGAAGTGATCGATAACGGAGAGGGCATCACGGAAAAACGCCTGGCCGAGGTATCGTCGGGGAACTACCGCTCTGACCGCCTGCATCATGGGATAGGGTTAAAAAATGTACAGAAGCGTCTGCGGATTATTTACGGCGGCAATTCCGGCGTACGGGTAAAAAGCGAGCTGGGGAAATTCACCTCGGTAACCGTCACCATGGATCATTACCGGGAATTGAAGCATGTGATCAAGAAAATACCCGATGCAGTGAAGGAGGCGGAGTATGAAGATAATGGTAGTTGACGACGAACCGCTGATCAACCAGTATATTGTTCAGTGTATTCGCAATGCGGATCCGGAAAGCGAAATCGTCGGCGCGGTTACATCTGGCGCAAAGGCACTGAAAAAACTGGAAGAGACACCGGCAGACCTTGTATTCGCGGATATTACCATGCCGAAAATGGATGGGATCGAGCTGCTGAAGGAAATTAAAAAAAGAGATCCTTCCATCAGCGTTATTATGCTGACCTGCCACGATGATTTCGAATATGCCCGGGCTGCGATGCAGAACCGCGCCAGCAATTATATTTTGAAAAATGAGGTCAGCGTCGAAAAGATCCGGTCCGTTCTTCGGGATGTTGACCGGCTCCGCAACGAGCGCAGCGCTAAAGGCATGGTGCAGCAAATTAGCCGCAACCAGTACCTGCGCCGTTTGGTGGAGCAGGACGGCAGCGTGCAGCCGATACAGGAAAGCGACCTGCGTGCGAATCATATCTATCTGAATGACCGGGCATTTTTGGTTGTGGTATTCCAGAACAATGAGCAGAATGTCAGAATACTGCAGTCCAACCTGGCATCCGGATTTGAAAATCCGCTTTTCTATGCATATAACAGCCAGGAAATGTACCTGCTGGTCAATATACGCAGCGAAGAGGAGGGCGGGGAAGACAGCAGCATTGACATCATCCGAAAAAGCGAACAGCAGGCCGGCGATCTGATTGGGTGCAGCCGGGTGCACTATCATCTGGAAAAACTGCAGCTGGCGATTGCAGAGGCGGCTGCGGACCGGGATGCCCGGTTTTATCAGATACCCATCAGGGAGCTGAGCAGGCAGGATGGCGTCGAGCAGACCGAGGGATATATCATGCGCGCAACCATTCAGATTGAAGAAAAGGAAATTGACAAAGGCTGCGCGGAAATCGGCAGGATGATGGACTACGCACGCCAGAATTATGTACACGCGCCGTTCCTGAAGGAGTCCCTTCTGCAGTTGTTTACAGGGATCCGCACGAAAATGTCTCTCAATCTGGAAGAAATAGAGCAGGGAATCGAGCACAGCATGAGGTTCGACGAACTGCAGACCTATGTCAACAAGGGAATGGGTATGCTGCGGAAATGCGGGCGGATGTATTCCGCACCGATCCAGAAAGCGATTGATTATATTGGGTTCCACTTCGCTGAAGATATTTCGCTTAATTCTGTAGCCGATTTTGTCTATCTCAACCGGGACTATTTGTCCCGGCAGTTCAAAAAAGAGGTAGGTGTCAATTTTTCGGAATACCTGATGAGCCTGCGGATGAAGCGTGCAAAGCAGCTGCTCGAGACGACCAATACGCGCATCTCCGATATCGCACTGCAGGTGGGAATAACCAATATGAGCTATTTTTCTACGGTGTTCCACAAAACATTCGGCTGCAAACCAAATGATGTGAGGAAAAAAGCAAAAGAGCAGACAATGTCATAAATGTGAAAAATGGGGTCAAAATTTGAAAAGACTTTGTGTATTATTTACGGTAAGATGAGATCAAACCAAAGGGAGGTATGAAACATGAAAAAAGGCTATAAGAGACTTATCGCAATGCTTCTTGCTGCCGCTCTTACTACCAGCTTGGCCGCCTGCAGCAGCGGTGGCGGCGGAACCGATGAAAATGCCGGCGACCAGGCATCCGGCGGATCCAGTGACGGCACTTTCACTGCATCCGGTGAAACGCTCAATGTCGGCGTGCAGTCCAATATTATCTCTATCCCCACTGTTTATGCAGAAGAGCAGGGATACTTTGATGAGCTTGGCCTGGATGTTAATCTGATTATGTTCCCGAACGGTTCCCCTGAGAATGAGGGCCTGGCAGCCGAGCAGCTGGATGTGGCATCCAACGGACTGGCTTCGGTTTATTCCATGGCTTCCGGCCTGTGTGACTGGATCGCAGAATCGGACAGCGGTTCGGTAACCGTTCAGGTTTATGTCCGCCCGGACAGCCCGGTACTCGACCACAAGGGCGAAATTGAAGGCAAACCGGATATGTACGGCAGCGCGGATACGCTGCGCGGCCTGACGGTGCTGGGCCCGACCTCCACGATGGAGCAATGGGTCGCCGCTTCCTACTTCTCCCAGTTCGGCCTGACGGCAGGAGCGGATTATGAATACCTGAATATGGACCGTGCAGCAGCGGCACAGGCGATCCTGACCGGCGAAGGCGATGTTTTTGTTGCGACCGATGTTGACTACTGCAATATGATGGAAGAAAACGGCATGGTTGCAGTTGCAGACTGCATGGATGCGACGGATACCGAGTTCTACAACGGTTTCCTGGCGCGCAAGGACATCCTGGAAGAGCGCTACGACGATGTTGTTCTGTTCCTGCAGGGCATGTACAAGGCTGCAGAAGAGCTGCAGGCGGATCCGGAGCTGCGCAATGAGTTTGCGCTGGAGTTCTACTCCGAAAACGGCAAGCCTGCGGATGCGGATGACGTAGCGTATGAGACTGAGGTGCGTCCGTTCCTGGTACCGGATGACTTCTCGTCAAGTGATTACTACCTTGGCTCCGGTACGCTGCAGGTAGGTTCCTTCTTCGCATCGATTGGAACGATCGAAGAAGATCAGGTTCAGTTCATCGAAGAGGCAATCAACGTTGGCCCGCTGCAGGATGCGCTTGGCATTACGGTGCAGGCTGCAACGCTTGAATAATCACCCATACAAAGCCTGAAAGGGGGGCCCATGCTCCATGGGCTCCCTTTTTGTGAAAAAATCCAGAAATAGACGCGTGTTTCGATACGGTTCTGCGAGGAGAGGAGCACATGAAAACAAAAAAGAAATTTCAGTTTAATAAATATTTCGTCATTAGTGTTGTATCGATCTGCTTCGGCATTTTTATCTGGTGGCTGGTAACAGACGGGCTGGGCATCTTCCGTTCCAACGCATTGCCGTCCCCGGTCAAAGTTGCTGAATCACTGGTCAAAAAATGGTATGAAACCAAGCCTGACGGCGCAACCCTGCTGGAACATCTGATCGCCAGCCTGCAGGTCGCTCTGGGCGGCTATGTGATCGGTGCCGTGATCGGCATCCCGCTCGGCATCTTCATGGCGTGGAATGACAAGATCGACATGTGCGTTCGCCCGGTATTCGATTTGGTTCGTACCATTCCCGGCGTTGCATGGACCTCGGTTATGGTTACCCTGGTCGGCATTGGTTTTCTGTCCAAGGCGCTGGTTATCTTCATTTCCGCTATGGTCGCTATGGTCATCAACAGTTATTCCGGCATCAAACAGACCAAAACCGTTCATCTGTGGGTCGGACAGACATTTGGCGCAAGCAACTGGGAGCTGCTGACCAAAATCGCAATTCCCTCTGCCCTGCCCATGATCTTCACCGGCCTGGATGTTGCGCTGGGCTCCGCATGGACCACGCTGGTTGCGGCTGAGCTGCTGGCTTCTACCAAGGGCCTTGGCTTCATGATCCAGCAGGCGCGCGGTATTTTCCGCTTGGACATTGTTATCGTAGGTATGATCGTTATCGCGATTACGGGCGCAATCCTGTCCTACATTATCCAGTTTATCGGCCACAAGATGATTAAGGGAGGGAGAAGCTGATGGGAGAAAAGCAAAAAAGAGTTCTTTACGGCATACTCGGCATCTTTATTTTCCTGTGCATCTGGTATGTCGCAACGAAATTCACTTCTCTGGGACAGGTCATGCCGGATCCTGTGACAGTGTTCTCCGGCTTCTTCATTGCATTTGTTGAACCGATCGGCACGCATTCCATGATCGTCCATATTTTGATCAGTTTGCGCCGCATGCTGATCCCGTATTTCTTTGGCGGTGTGCTGGGCGTACTGGTTGGTATCCTGATGGGCTGGTATAAAGTGGCAGACGCGATCCTCATGCCATATATCCAGATGTTCCGGCCAATCCCGCCGATTGCATGGATCCCGCTTTCCATTGTCTGGTTTGGTTTCGACGAAGGGTCAAAGTATTTTCTGATTTTCCTCGCCTGCTTCTTCACCATTGCACTGACGACCTATAACGGTGTACATTCGGTTGATGAAACGCTGGTGCGCGCGGCACGGATGCTGGGCGCCAAGGATAATCAGCTGTTTACTTCTATTGTACTGCCTACGACGGTTCCTTATATCTTTTCCGGCCTGCAGGTCGCGCTCGGTTCGGCGTGGGCGACGATCGTAGCAGCGGAAATGATCCGTTCGTCTGAAGGCGTCGGCTGGCTGATCATCAGCGGTCAGGAAGTCGGCAATATGACGCAGATCATGGTTGGTATTGTGGCGATTGCGCTGACCGGCCTGTTGATCACATCGATTATGAGAGGAGTGGAGGCGAAACTATGCGCATGGACAGTGAGAGGCAAGTAACGGGCAACGATGCTCTGATTGAATTCCGCCACGTTGATAAATTCTTCAATAAGCCCGAGGAAGGGCAGTACCAGGTCGTTGGTGACCTGAATATTAAAGTGCGCGAAAATGAGTTTCTGGTGCTGTTTGGCCCTGGACAGTGCGGTAAAAGCACGATTCTCAATCTGATTGCAGGATTTGAGATGCCCACTTCCGGTGAAGTGCTCTGTAAGGGAAAAGCAGTTGAAGGCCCTGGGCCGGAACGCGGCATGGTGTTTCAGAATACAGCGCTCTTCCCGTGGCTGACCGTTATGGGCAATGTGGAATACGGTCCCAAAGTGCGCGGCGTCAAAAAAGAAGAGCGCCAGAAAAAAGCACAGCATTACATCGATCTGGTTGGCTTGCAGGGGTTTGAAAACTCGTTCCCGGTTAAGCTGTCCGGCGGTATGCAGCAGCGCGTCGGTATTGCCCGTGCATACTGCAACGAGCCGCTTGTCATGTTGCTTGACGAACCTTTTGGACATCTGGATGCGCAGACCCGCTATCTGATGCAGGACGAGCTGACGCGCATCTGGCAGGCAGAAAAGCGCACGGTAATCTTTGTTACGAATAACATTGAAGAAGCGGTTTACCTTGCCGATCGCATTCTGGTGCTGCGCAACTGTCCGACCAGCGTCAAAGCGGAGTATGATATTGACCTGCCCCGCCCGCGCAACTACACGGATCCGGAGTTCCTGCGTCTGCGCCGTGAGATCGACTCGGTCGTTGACCATACGCTGTAAAGGGGGCACCAGTAATGGCAAATAAAGAACCCAAGGTAAAAGTACAGAACCTGACCAAGAAATTTGGAGATCTGCTGGTGCTCAACAACCTGAATTTTGAGGTTGAAGAAGGCGAGTTCCTGTGTATTGTTGGCCCGACCGGCTGCGGCAAGACAACGTTTCTCAACAGCCTGACCCGCCTGTATGAGCCGACTGCAGGTGAAATACTGGTAAACGGGATCCCGGTAGATCCGAAAAAACAGAATATCTCCTATATTTTTCAGGAATATTCCTCTTTTCCGTGGCTGACGGTTGAGCAGAATATCCGGTTTGGCCTGGAGATTAAAAAGATCCCCAAAGCAGAAGCGGATGCTAATGTGGAGGAAATGCTGGATATTGTCGGCCTGACCAAATTCCGGAACTATTACCCCAGCCAGCTTTCCATCAGCATGCTGCAGCGTGTGGCAATTGCCCGTGCTTTTGCGACAAAGCCTGAGCTGCTGCTGATGGATGAGCCCTATGGCCAGCTGGATATTGATCTTCGCTTCAAATTGGAGGATGAATTGATCAAGTTATGGAAGAAAACCGGTACGACGGTTCTGTTCATCACCCATAACATCGAAGAGGCAGTATATCTCAGCCAGAAAATCATGGTTCTGACCAATAAGCCGACCTCGGTTAAGACTGTTTTGGACAACCCCCTCCCGCTTCCGCGCGATGTGGTTTCAGAAGAGTTTGTTGCGCTGCGCAACAAGGTTACGGATCTGATCAAATGGTGGTAAATTGCCGGTAGTGCAAACACTTCGACGCATTGACATCTTCTCTCTCTTCTTCTATGTTTGGATTTCCCCTTGGAGCGGCTCCGGCTGCCCAAGGGGAAATCCGGTTATATGAAATGAATGTTGTTTCAGAAAGGTGGGCAATTGATGCCGCGCAATATTCTTTTGATCATGACCGATCAGCAGCGGGCAGAATACGTGGGATATGTGCCGGAGGGCGTAGCCGATACGCCCAACATCAACCGGATCGCGCAGGAAGGGACGTACTTTACCTGCTGTAATACGACAAATCCGATCTGTTCGCCGGCACGGGCATCTTTGATTACCGGACGCTATCCCCGGCAGATCGGCACATTGACAATGTCGGGGGATTTGTTCCCGCAGATACCGACTTTTATGCAGGCGCTGCAAAAGGCCGGATACGTGACCTACGGCATAGGTAAGTTCCACTATAACCAGACTTATCCATGGTCAACCCCGCGCGGCTGCGGCATGGATCCGGTTGCGGGCGAGCAGGGGGAGCGGTCCTTTGGGTATGATTTTGTCTGGGAGACCGCGGGCAAGCAGCAAACAGTCTCGAATTACTGCTTCTACTGCGACTATCTGCAGAAAAAGGGCATGCTTGATCAGGTCAGAGACTTTTTTGAGCAGTGCGGCGGACCGAATGGGGATGTGCCGCATCACAACTTCGACAAGGCGATGCCGTGGCCGTTTGCGGAAGAAGACTATATCGATGTAGTCACCGGACGGGTGGCGCGGGAACAGCTGAGCCGCCATCCGGCAGAAAAGCCGTTTTATATGAAAGTATCCTTCTGCGGACCGCATAAGCCCTACGATGCACCGCAGCGCTATCTGGATATGTTTCCCCTTGAACAGGAGGATGATTTCCTCCTGCCGGAGGGGCAGGTCATTGCGCAGAAGGACAAGGAGGCTTTGTGGCGCCAGCGCCGCTCGTCCAAGGCCATGATTAAACTGATAGATGACCAGATTGGAGAGATCCTGCGCCTGCTGGAGAAGCGCGGCATGATGGAAGATACACTGGTTTTGTTTACATCAGATCACGGCGACATGCTTGGGGATCACTACCTGCTGCAGAAAGGGGTTCCCTGGAGACAGGCGGTCAATGTCCCGCTGGCAATCCGCCTGCCTGGAGCAGAACCAACAGGAGAAAATCCGTACCCGGTTGAATTGTCCGATCTGGCGGCAACGATACTGGACTATGCAGGGCTGGATGCGCGTCAGGCGCTCAGCCGCAGCTGGCCTGCCTATAACGATATCATCCCATCCCGTTCTCTGCTGCCCGTGCTGCGGGGAGAGGCCGACCGCTGCAGGGATTTTTGCTTTGCGGAAAGTGATTTTACGGAAGAGCGCGTGCAAGGCATACCGGTCACGGACACGCCGTACTGGCGGGGAGCGGGCGGCCGCCGCAGCAATGCATGGCAGGCGATCATTACGGAAAAAAGCAAATATATTAAGTATCTTGGATATGCGCTGGGGGAAAAACCGTATGAGGAATTCTATGACCTGCGTAATGATCCAATGGAAACCGCCAATCTGATCGGTGACCCGGCCTATTCAGACCAGATCGAGCTGGCACGCAACCGTTTGTCATATATGGTGGATCATCATCCGGCGGCACAGAAGACCTGGTGCACGGCATGCGCCCGCGACCGCGAAAAAGCAGCGGAGGCATCATCATGAAAACGATTGTAATCTTAATGGACAGCTTAAACCGCCGTTTCCTGCCTGCTTACGGGAACACATGGGTGCGTACGCCGAATATAGACCGTCTGGCGGCGCGCAGCTGTGTGTTTGACAATCATTTTGTCGGTTCGGCGCCCTGTATGCCGGCACGCCATGATCTGCTGACCGGGCGTATCGATTTCCTGGAGCGCAACTGGGCGCCGGTTCAGCCTTTCGACTGCACGCTGCCATATATCCTGCGTAAGCACGGATTTTTCAGCCACATGACCACGGATCACTATCACTATTTCCATTTAGGCGGCGAAAACTATCATGCGGTTTTCGATTCGTGGGATTTGATCCGCGGGCAGGAAACCGATGTGTGGGCCTCCAACCTGGGAGCACTTCCGGAGCGGGATCATTATGGACAGGATGAGGCGCAGTACAGGTATAACAGGATGCGTTTCTGCGATGAATCAGAATATCCATCGCCCAAAACACTGCGTCATGCTGCTGAATGGGTGGAGGAACACCACGAAGATGACAACTGGTTCCTGCTGGTCGACTCCTTTGACCCGCACGAGCCCTTTGACTATCCGGATGAAGATGCAGCCGAGTATCCGGATGATTACCAGGATAAGCTGTATTACTGGCCGGAATATGCGGACAGCAGCCAGGCGACGGAGGAGGCGGTCGAACATCTCCGCCGCCGCTACGCGACTCTGATCACAATGAGCGACCGCTGGCTGGGCCGCATGCTCGATGTTCTGGACAGGCATGGTTTATGGGAAGACACCATGGTAGTTCTGACAACCGATCATGGGATCATGCTGGGCGAAAAGCAGTTTATGGCGAAAAACTACATGCCCTGTTATAACGAGATCTATCAAATCCCCATGATGATTTCACTGCCCGGAATGACCCATACCACCCGCTGCAGCGCACTGACGCAGAACATCGACCTGATGCCGACAGTTTTGGATTTCTTCGGCATCGGGCAGGAGGACTGCTGGCACCCGCTGCACGGGGAGAGCCTGCTGCCGCTGATACGCGGGGAACAGGAAGCTGTGCATGATACGGTAATATATGGTGTGTTCGGACGGCAGGTGAATCTCTGCGATGGCCGGTATACATATTTCCGTTCTGCAGTGCGTGCGGATAACCAGCCTCTCTGCCTGTATACGGCTATGCCGACAACGATTTGGCATTATTGGGATCGAGATCATTTGACGGATATTTCCAGCATTCAGGCAGGTCCGTTTCTTTCCTATACGGAATATCCCGTATTCCGAATCCCCAATACGATTACAAAATTTGCGAACGCATCGCAGGATTTTGCGGAGCGGTATGAGGTGGTTGGGCAAAGCATGCTGTTTGACCTGCAGCATGATCCGCAGCAGGAGCATCCGCTGGATGATCCTGCGTTGGAGCAGCAGATGTGCATGAAACTGGCACAGGCAATGAAACGGCATGACAGCCCGGAAGAGCAGTATATCCGACTGGGGCTGGAACGGCCGTAACTGGAAAAAAGCCTGAAAAGGGAGGATATCATGTATGTAATCTGTTTTTTGATCGCATTCCTCGCATGTATCATCGGCAAAATCTGCGGTATGGGCGGCGGTGTAATTATCAAGCCGGTGCTGGATGCAACTGGGCTGATGGAGGTTGCAACGATCAACTTTTTATCCGGCTGCACGGTGATCGGCATGACATGCTGGTCGGTTGGAAAGTCCCTGGCAAAGCGGGAATCGGATATTGACCTCTCTGTGTCCACACCGCTGGCCATCGGAGCTGCGATTGGAGGACTGTTGGGCAAGCAGCTGTTTTCCGTAGTTGCAGGGCTGTTTTCTGACAGCAATATGGCAGGCGGGGTGCAGGCGGGCCTGCTTCTTGCCGCAACGTTTGGCACATTGCTGTATACCATCAACCGGCAGCGCCTGACTATGCTGCATATCCAGAACAAGATGGCCTGTATCATGATCGGCCTTGGACTGGGAACGCTGGGGACGTTTTTAGGCATTGGCGGCGGGCCGTTTAACATGGCGGTTCTCTATTATTTTTTCTCTATGTCGACCAAAGTGGCGGCCCAGAACAGCCTGTATGTAATCTTGATCAGCCAAACCGTTGGCATTATTGCTACTGCGGTTGGCGGCGGTATCCCGGCTCTTTCACTGTGGCTGCTGGCGGGTATGGTATTCTGCGGCGTGGTCGGCGGTGAAGTCGGCGCGCGGATCAACAAGCGGCTGAGCGAAAGCAATGCAACGCGGCTGTTTGAAGCCTCGATGGTGCTGGTTATGGCGATCAGCTGCTACAATATTTTCTCATTCTTCCGGTAAGGGAAGGGCATGCGATAAGATGCCTGAAGATAAGATCTAAAAAATATGCGGCTGACTGCAACCGGACTTCCCAAAACATCAGAAAAAACCGATGGAATTTTTCCATCGGTTTTTTCTTGGTTCAAGGCAGCGGAGAAGGAGCGCGTCAGCAGAATAAAGACTGGTTGAAGAGGGGCAGCGGATTATCCAGGGACAGGAAGTTATGCTTGATTTATTAAAAATATTATGATATATTTAATAAAAAGAGAAGGACGGAAAATCTGATCCTGAGACGGACGTGCTTCCCAGGGCAGCAGGCAGAAAATGCGGGTAATGTAAGGTGAGAAATATGCAGATTGTGCGCAATGATATCACAAAAGTGAAAGAAATCAATGTTGAAATTATTAAGTCAGCCCTGAAAAGGATGGGATCTTCTACAAAAGCACAGATTGCTGAAGAAACCGGAATCAGCGTAGCGACCTGCGGGAAAATCCTGAATGAACTGTGCGACAGCAGGGAAGTAATTGAAACTGCGCAAACGTCGGCAGGATACGGCAGACCCGCCAAATGTTATGCGTACAACGGCAATTTTGCCTTGGTCGCCTGCATTTATATTGCCAGTGATATGGGGAAGGTGCTGCTTTCTGCGAAGGTAAGCAACATGCTTGGCGAGGTGCAGGAGGAATATACGCTTGAAATCGGGCGCGCAAGCTTCGATGTGCTGGAAACTACGGTTGGACGCTTGGTGGAAAAGCATGATACACTCAGGGCGGTTGCGATTGGTATCCCGGGCTATATTACAGACGGGGTCGTCGGCCTGTGTAATTTTATTGACTTGATGGGGCTGCCGTTGCGCGATATGCTGCAGGAAAAGTTTCCCCAGCTCAAAATCCAGGTGGAGAATGACATGAACGCAGCGGCGTATGGGTTCTATAAAGGCAATTGCAATGAAAAAGAAACAACCGTTGCCTTTATCTATTCTCCAATTGATGCGCGCACAGGACTGGAGGAAATGAGAACGGGAAGTGCGGAAGTTGAATTGAATAACGAGCAACGTACGCTGCTGCAGTATTCGGTCAACTACGGCGCGGGTTTCGTATCCAGCGGCAAAATCTTACGCGGTTTTTCGGGCTTTGCAGGTGAAGTCTCTTTTCTGCCAATAGTACGGGAGCTTGCTTCAGAGAATTTGCAGGCATCGGTCGAAGTGGTTGCCTACATCATCGGCTCGATTGTGCCGATTTTAAACCCGGAAATTGTTGCACTTACGGGAAGCTATTTTGATGAAAAAAATGTCGAGACAATTCGTTCGCGCTGCCTTGAATTGATCTCACCACAACATCTGCCGCAAATTATTCTGCGCGATGACGTGCATGAGGAATATGTGAACGGGCTGATCAATCTGGCGCTGGAAGAATTGTCCTGCGGCATCATGCTGGTGACACAGCGGGCATAAGGAAAAGAAACGGAAAGGGTATTGCACTGGGCGATGCCTTTTTTAGGCAACGATAAAGGATGAGAAAAGAATAACATTAAAAAATGCCGCAGATGTACAAGCTGAGATAATGATGAGAGGCAAGCACTGTTATTGGCAGACAATGTTGCGGGAGCTGCGGTATATCGGGGCGGTGGTACTCGAGCCGCTTACTAAACAGCTTACAGAGTACCATTGGCGCCGGTGCTTCATCTGGCAGCGGAATTTGTAAAACGTATATGCACAGAGGGATGCAAAAGCAAAGCGGACAGAGACACAGTCAAGTGTCCTGTCCGCTTTGCTGCTTCCCAAAGATAACTCTATTAATGAAGGCGCAGGGATAACATCATCAGCAGGCAAATGGTTTTAAACATGTTTTTTTTACTTTTGCAAAGCGCTTAATTTCTCCTGGTCCAAAACGGTTACCGTTCCCCGGGACAGACGAACCATACTCTCGTTTTGAAAGTAACGCAGCATGCGGGTAATCACCTCTCGGTGAGTGCCCAGATGGTTTGCAATGGTTTCATGTGTGATTTTCAATATATCGGTGCCTTCGATTGCAATTTCCTCCAGAAGAAATGCAGCGACCCGCTTGTCAAGACTTTTCCACAGCACCTGCTCGATCAGCCACATGACATCCGAAAAACGGCTGGCCATCAATTCATTGGTATAGTTTGCGACCGGGGCAGATTCCGCCATAAGGCTCTTATAGACATCGGCCGGTATGAGCCAGAACACGGTATCCTTTTCCGCCTCAATGGTTACGCTGAATTGGATGGAGTGCATGATGCAGGAGGCGGAAAGCAGGCACATGTCGCGCTCAAGCAGGCGGTAGATTGTGATCTCCCGCCCTTCGTCTGACAGGATGAAGGCACGAAGCTGGCCGGATTGGATCAAAAGCAATCCTGTGCAATCTTTGCTTCCATCATGCAGGACAGTGCCTTTTTTTACATTCCGGGTTGTCAGGCTGCTGAGCAGCCGCTCCTGCTGTGTGGCGTTTAGTTTATTCCATACAGGAAAACACTCCTGAAAGGTCATCATATTTTCCTCCTGTTGCGCTGGATCGGTTTTTTTGAGGTGGATCCTATGTCCATGGAACCTGCTGGTATGGCCTGCGAAACTGGTACGGCTGAAGAAACCGTATGCCGGACCGTTTCGCGAAACAATGAAAATGGATAATATGCCAAAACAGGTTCATCCCGCTGTTTGGCAGATTATCCGCGCCCTGTTGGGTTCAGCATATCATATTTACCTGCCGTACTCAACAAAAATACCTGCTGTATCCGTTTTGGCATGAGAACAGGAACGGGCTGCACTCCGTATACCGGAAATATCGTAAACCGTACAGATGGAACAGCGGCCCCGGAGCAGCATACCCCGGCAGATGAAAAGCAGCCGGGGTATGTTGTCGATGATCAGCCGGCACTTACAGGAAGATATATTTCAGAATGAACAGCACTGCCAGCACATACATCAGCGGGGTAACCTTTTTGCCCTTGCCGGCTGCAAGGTTGAGCAGGACATACGAGATGATGCCCATCGAGATACCCTCGGAGATGCTGTAAAACAGCGGCATGGCGATGATGGTCAGGTAAGCCGGGATCGCTTCGGTCAGGTTGTTGTCGTCAAAGCGGATCTCGGTGACCGTGCCGACCATCAGGAAACCGACCATGATCAGTGCCGGAGCGGTCGCGAAGGACGGGATCGCTGTGAAGATCGGCGCAAATAGGGTGGACAGCAGGAACAGCACCGCAGTCACCATGGCGGTCAGACCGGTGCGGCCGCCGAGGGCCACGCCCGAGGCGGACTCGACAAAGGTCGTGGTGGTCGAGGTGCCCAGCACGGCGCCTGCAGAGGTCGCGATCGCGTCCGACAGCAGGGCGGGCTTGATGCGCGGCAGCTGGCCGTTCCTGTCCAGCATTTTGGCTTTGGTCGCTACGCCAATCAGCGTGCCGAGCGTATCGAAAATGTCCACAAACAGGAACGAGAAGATCACAACGATAAAGTTGATGATGCCGACGCTGCTCATGTCCACGTTAAAGCACTGGCCGAAGGTCAGGCCGAGCTTGCTGAAGTCGGTCAGGCCGAAGGCCGGGAACAGCGTGTAAAAACCAGCTTCTACATCCGGCACATACAGGCCGACCACCTGGCACACCATGCCGATGATCCAGGTCAGCAGGATGCCGAACAGGATTGCGCCCTTGACGCGGTGAATGTAAAGCACAGCGGTGATGAACAGGCCCACCAGCGCGAGCAGCGCGCAGATGCCCGAGGTGTGGAAGTTCTCCGTAAAGCTGGTGATCGTGACGAGCGTGGAGGAATCCACAGACAGGCCGGCGTTCTGCAGGCCGATAAACGCAATGAACAGGCCGATACCAACCGAAACGCCTTTTTTGAGCGTCAGCGGGATGGCGTTGAAAATCGCCTCGCGCACGCTGGTCAGCGACAGGATGATAAAGATAATGCCCTCGATGAATACCGCGAGCAGTGCGACCTGCCAGCTGTACCCATAGCCTGCAACGACCGTGTATGCCATAAAAGCGTTCAGGCCCATGCCTGCGGACAGTGCAAACGGCAGGTTGGCCATCAGGCCCATGCACGCCGTGCCGACAAAGGACGCCAGCGCGGTCGCCAGCAGAACGGCGGTGGTGTCCATGCCGGTCGAACCGAGAATCGACGGGTTGACGGCAAGAATGTACGCCATGGTCATAAAGGTCGTGATACCGGCCATGACCTCGGTTTTTACGTTTGTTTTGTTTTCCGACAGTTTGAATACACGTTCAAACATCGTTTAACCCCCTTTTTATTGCTGTTTTGTTATTTCCCCTCATAAGCGACAACGGATGAAACCGGACAGCCATGGATACGGTCGCGGCCGTGCAGCCCCTTCAGTTCCAGCAGGCATACCACCTTGACGACCTCAGCGCCCAGCCCGGCCAGCAGACGGGCTGCGGCCTCGATCGTACCGCCGGTGGCAATCAGGTCGTCCACCAGGACGACGCGCATGCCGGGTTTGACATCATCCTTATGCACCTCGATGGTGGCGGAGCCGTACTCCAGATCATACGAGGCGCTGACCGTCTCGCGCGGCAGCTTGCCCTGTTTGCGGATCGGCAGGAAGGCCTTGTGCAGCTTGTACGCGATCGGCATGCCGAACAGGAACCCGCGGGACTCCAGCCCGGCGATTGCGTCAAACTCCAGCCCGGCCAGCTGCGCCGCCATCTCGTCCACAGCCAGCTGCAGCCCGTCCGGGTCGCCGATCACCGTGGTGATATCGCGGAAGATCACGCCCGGCTCCGGAAAATCCGGGATGCTGGTGATGTACGCTTCAACCTTGCTCATATTTCCTCATTTCCCTTCTTGCGCAGGCGGAAACCGCCTGTTTTCTGAGTGCAGTCCGGTTGCAGCAGGGTCGCAGCCGGCAGCCAAACCGGATATAAACTATTTTAAACAGATTTGCAGCACTTCGCAATAGATGAAGCGGACAAAAATAAATGCCCCTGGCCGAAAGGGGCATACAGTTGGAAAATGAAAGGGAAAAGACAATCCCCGGATTTCGTGGACAGCGGAACAGAAAGCAGGCAGGAGAGAGAAAAAGCGTATCCTTCTGCAACCTTCCCTTCGAGCAGGGTCGCCATAAACCAGTCCAAGTTGAGCACGAACATTTCGCGCATGCGCGCGTCCCGCTTGCTGTCCGAGGGAAGCTTTTCCGCGCGGCGGCAGGTGCTGAGGTAGTGCTCGCGGACAAATTCCGCTCCGTCCTGCACCACGCCCGGCGCAAGCAGGCCGAGCCGTAAATCAACCGACCGCGACCACGGGAAAGTGTCCTCGAACAGGATCTCCTCACGGTGGTACCATGGATAGCCGCCGAACAGCTCGTCGGCGCATTCACCGGACAGGCATACGGTCGCCCCTTTTTTGACCTCCGCGCAGAACAGCAGCAGCGAGGAATCCACATCCGCCATGCCGGGCAGGTCGCGCGCGTCGGTTGCAGGAAGCAGGGCGGCGCACAACGCGTCGGGCTGGATCATAATGTTGTGGTGGTCAGTGCCGAGCGCATCTACCATCATTTGAATATACTCATTGTCGCTATTTGGCTGAAAATTACTTTTTGTAAAATACTTATCATTGTCCTGGTAATCCACCGACCAGGTGCGCAGGGTCTCGCCGCGGGCAGCGTAGTCCCTGGCAGCCAGCATGGATAAAATGGACGAATCCAGCCCGCCGGACAGGAAGCAGGACAGCGGCACGTCACTCACCAGCTGGCGCTGCGCTGCATCGCAGATCAGTTCGTGCGTGCGGGCGATGGTCGCGGGGAGATCGTCCTCGTGCTCATGGGCTTCCAGCTTCCAGTAGGCCCGGTCGACATATCGCTCCGGGGTCAGAACGGCATAGTGCCCGGGCAGAAGGGAGTCGATCTGCCGGAATACACCGGACGCAGGCGGTCGGGCCGGTCCGAGCAGCAATACCGAACGCAGTCCGTCCGCGTCCACAACTGGCTCGACTGCGGGATGGCACAGCACCGTGCCGATCGTCGAGCCGAACACCAGTCCGTCGTCAGTGTGGGCGGTGAACAGCGGCTTGACGCCCAGCCGGTCGCGGCACAGCACCAGCCGCCGCTCTTTCTTCTGCCAGATCGCAAAGGCGAAAATGCCGTTGAGACGTGAAAATGCGTCTGTGTCCCATTCGAGAAACGCATGCAGCAGCACCTCGGTGTCCGAATGTCCGGTAAAGCGGTGTCCGTGCGCGAGCAGCTCGCGGCGTATTTCTTCGGTGTTATACAACTCTCCGTTGTAAATAAGAATAGTATTACCATCTGGCGAATACATGGGCTGGCGGCCGCCCTCCGGATCAATGACGATCAGGCGGCGGTGGACGAGCAGTGCGTCCGGATCATGGTAGTCACCCTCTGCATCCGGTCCGCGTGGGGTGAGTGTGCGCTTCATGCGCTGTGCGGTTGCCTGAAAGGTCCGGGCATCGCGTTCATAATCGACAAATCCGCCGATTCCACACATAGGCTTTTCCTCCTTTATTATAGTACCTTTCATGTTTTTATGCGTAAAGAAGGGGGATTATGTGCGAAGCGGGCAATATGCGATTACAAATTGGAAAGGAAAACGAAGATTACACGCAGCGTAGTTAAGTGACGGGAACAGACGGCCGGAACGTACAAAAAAGTGTGCTGAAATTCTCAGGCAAAAGTCTGTTAAATCCTTGACATATTCCCGGCAAACAGTATAATAGAAGTAGACATGCTCCAAAGTAGGGTGTCGGCAGTTGCGCGGCGCTTGGGGCCGATGGGCATCCGGCGCTGTGTTTTTCTGTACATCCGAGAATTTTTTTTGGGAGGTATATGGCATGGATTTTAGGCTTACAAAAGAAGAAGCACTGTTCCAGAAAATGTGCCGTGAGTTCGCGCTCAACGAAGTAGAGCCGCTTGCAGCAGAGATCGACGAGCAGGAGCGCTATCCGGAAGAGACCGTCCAGAAGCTGATGAAGTACGGCCTGATGGGCATTCAGTTCCCGAAGGAAGTCGGCGGCTCCGGCGGCAACTACGTATGCTACTCGATCGCGATCGAAGAGATGAGCCGCGTCTGCGCGACCACCGGCGGCATTATGTCCGCTCACGGCACGCTGGGTGCCTGGCCGATTTACGCGTTCGGCACCGAGGAGCAGAAGGAAAAGTGGCTGCGCCCGCTGATCGAGCCCCATGAAGGCGCGAAGATCGGTGCGTTCGGCCTGACCGAGCCTAACGCGGGCACGGACTCCGCTGCGCAGCAGACTATTGCCGCCAAGCAGGAGGACGGCTCCTATATCCTCAACGGCACCAAGGTGTTCATTACCGGCGGCGGCCGTGCGGATACCTACGTTGTATTCGCAATGACTGACAAGTCCAAGGGCAACAAGGGCATTTCCGCCTTCATCGTTGATAAGAACGACCCGGGCTTCTCGATCGGCAAGATCGAGCATAAGATGGGTATCCGTGGTTCCCAGACCGCTGAGCTGATTTTCGAAGACGTTCATCTGCCGGCAGACCGTCTGCTGGGCAAGGAGAACGGCGGCTTCAAGATCGCGATGATGACGCTGGACGGCGGCCGTATCGGCATCGCTTCCCAGGCGCTCGGCATCGCCCAGGGCGCACTGGACAAAGCGATCCAGTACATGAAGGAGCGCGTTCAGTTCGGCAAGACGCTGGACAAGTTCCAGGGCCTGCAGTGGATGGTAGCCGATATGTACACCAAGATCGACGCTGCCCGTCTGCTCGTCCGCCGCGCGGCGTTCAACCACGACGTTGGCCTGCCGTTCACCAAGGAAGCTGCTATGGCGAAGCTGTACGCTTCTGAGACCGCGATGGACGTTACCACCAAGTGCGTGCAGATTTACGGCGGCTACGGCTACATCCGTGAGTACCCGATGGAGCGCATGATGCGCGACGCGAAGATCACCGAGATCTACGAGGGCACTTCTCAGGTTCAGAGAATGGTCATCGCCGGCCAGGTACTGCGCTAAGGATATAAGGAGGAAAACTGAACTATGAAGGCTATTGTTTGTGTAAAGCAGGTTCCGGATACCTCCGGCAAGGTTGCAGTCAATCCCG
>ERZ1643250.497-NODE-497-length-41773-cov-5.259073_pt1 | contig 41773 bp, 40 predicted proteins | sample MGYA00579262_ERZ1643250 | MGnify/ENA primary metagenome ERZ1643250 (study PRJEB29033, sample SAMEA4952265) | chicken gut metagenome | biome: Broiler Chicken; feature: Gastrointestinal Tract; material: Caecum | place: Ireland | collected 2018 | study: Broiler...
GAAAACGTGTCGGGCGCCAGGGTCGTCAAAGCCTACGTCAGGGGCAACGAGGAAACGGAAAAATTCAAGGAAGTTTCCGCCGACGTGTACAAAAAGTTCAAAACGGCTGAAAAAATCGTGGCGTTCAACAGTCCGCTTATGCAGTTTGTAATGTATTTCTGCATACTCATCATTTCCGCGCTGGGCGCGCAGTACATAGTCGCCGGCACGGGGTTCACCACGGGCGAACTGTCGAGCATGATTGTTTACGCAACGCAGATACTGTCCAGCCTCATGATGCTGTCGCTTGTGTTTGTCATGATTATTATCGCGCAGACGTCGGCGCAGCGTATTGTGGAAGTACTTGACGAAAAACCCGACCTCGCAAGTCCCGAAAACCCCGTGGAAGAAGTGCCTGACGGCGCCGTGGAATTCGACAACGTGAGTTTCAGTTACGTTAAAGACAAAAACAAATGCGCCCTCAAAAACGTGTCTTTCAAAATAAACTCCGGCGAAACGGTGGGGATAATGGGAGGCACGGGCAGCGCCAAATCGACGCTGGTGTCCCTTATATCCCGCCTTTACGACGCGACGGAAGGCAGCGTCAGGGTGGGCGGCATAGACGTCAGGAAATACGACCTGGAAAAACTGCGCGACCAGGTGGCCGTGGTGTTGCAGAAAAACGTGTTGTTCAGCGGCACCATTAAGGAAAACCTGCGCTGGGGAGACAAAAACGCCACCGACGAAGAACTCGTGCGGGTGTGCAAACTCGCCCAGGCCGACGACTTCGTGAGCGCCTTCCCCGACGGATACGACACATATATCGAACAGGGCGGCACCAACGTGTCGGGCGGGCAGAAGCAAAGGCTGTGCATCGCCAGGGCGCTGCTTAAAAAGCCGAAAATCCTCATTCTTGACGACTCGACCTCGGCCGTGGACACCAAAACCGACGCCATGATAAGAAAAGCGCTCCGCGAGGACTTGCCGTCAATGACAAAATTCATCATAGCGCAGCGGGTTTCGTCGGTAGAAGACGCCGACAAGATAATAATTCTCGACAACGGCGAAGTCGCCGCGTTCGACACCCCCGCCAACCTGCTCGAAACCAACGAAATTTACCGTGAAATTTACTTCACGCAGAAAGGAGGCGCCAAAGATGAATAAGGCTAAATATTCAAAGCGCACCGTGCTGCGCCTTATGAAATACATCGTCGGCATACACCCGTTTCAGTTCGCATGCGTATGCGTCGCGATTATAATAAGCGCCCTTGCCAACATCGCCAGCCCGCTGTTTCTGATGATACTCGTGGACGACTACATCACCCCTATGGTGGAGTCGGGCTCCACCGACTTTACAGCAATGTGGCAGACGGTGGCGCTCATGGGCGCCGTGTATCTCGTGGGCGTGCTGTGCACATATATCTACAACAGACTTATGGTCAACATAGGCCAGGGCGTGCAGCGCAAAATCAGGGACGACGCCTTTACGAAAATGCAAAGCCTGCCGATAAGTTTCTTTGACACGCACACCCACGGTGAGATAATGAGCGTCTACACCAACGATATCGACACTCTGCGCCAGCTCATCAGCCAGAGCATTCCGCAGATGTTCTCCTCTTTCGTGACGGCGGTCACCACGTTCGTCGTCATGGTGCTGCTCAGCTGGCAGCTGTCGTTCATCTCAATCGTCATGATTGTGCTGATGTTTTTCGTGGCGCGGTTTTTCGCGAGCAGAAGTTCCAGAAACTTCATCGCCCAGCAGAAAAACCTGGGCAAAGTCAACGGCTATATCGAGGAAATAATGAGCGGCCAGAAAGTCGTCAAGGTGTTCAACCATGAGGAAGAAGCAATCGACGGCTTCAAAACGCTCAACGAAGAATTGTGCAAAAGCGCCACCGACGCCAACAGATTCGCCAACGTAGTGATGCCGTGCATCGCCAACATAGGCAACCTGCAATTTGTCATCACGGCGATTATCGGCGGCATAGCGTTTGTTTCCGGCGCGTGGGGTCTCACCATAGGCGCGCTGGTTTCGTACATGCAGTTCACCCGCTCCTTCAACCACCCGTTCGCGCTCATTTCGCAGCAGTTCAACTCGGTGGCGATGGCGCTCGCCGGCGCGGAGCGCATATTCAACCTTATGGACCAGAAACCCGAGGACGACGACGGAACCGTGACGCTTGCCAATGTGACCGAAAACGCCGACGGCACCCTTGCCGAAACCGACAAACACACGGGGCTGTGGGCATGGAAATACGTTGACGAGCAGGGCAAAACATATTACAGACGCCTGGCGGGTTTCGTGGAGTTCAGGGACGTTTCGTTCGGCTATACCGACGGCAAGACCATCCTCAAACACATTTCCCTCACCGCGCTGCCGGGGCAGAAAGTGGCTTTCGTGGGAGCGACGGGCGCCGGCAAAACCACTATAACCAACCTTATCAACCGCTTTTATGACGTGACTCAGGGGCAGATTATCTACGACGGCATCGACGTCAAAAAAATCAGGAAGTCCGACCTCAGGCGTTCGCTGGGCATAGTGTTGCAGGACACGGTGCTGTTCACCGGCACTGTAAAGGAAAACATCCGCTACGGCAGGCTTGACGCCACCGACGAGGAAATTTACGCGGCGGCGAAACTCGCCAACGCCGACGGCTTTATAAAACGGCTGCCTGACGGCTACGACACCATGCTCACCGACAACGGCGAAGGGCTTTCGCAGGGGCAAAGGCAACTTATATCAATAGCGAGAGCGGCGCTTGCCGACTGCCCGGTGCTCATCATGGACGAGGCAACCTCCTCCATCGACACCCGCACCGAAGCAATGGTGCAGGCTGGCATGGACGGGCTCATGAAAGGCCGCACCACGTTTGTCATTGCGCACAGGCTGTCCACCATCAGAAATTCCGACGTAATCGAGGTTATGGACCACGGGCAGATTATAGAGCGCGGCGCGCACGACGAACTGCTGAATAACAAAGGCATATATTACGCCCTTTACACAGGCGCGCTGGAACTTGACTGAAACCGCGAACCTATCAAAACCATTACGGCAGTTCAATACGCAAAAACAAAAAGGCGCTTCAGGCGCCTTTTTCCATAACCGCGCGTTATAGCCATTTATTCACAATAACTATTTGACCCGCCCTTTGTTTTTGGTATAATTATATTGCTAAATCAATAAAAGGAGGCAAAGCGATATGCTCGGCAACTTTACTTATTGCAACCCGACAAAAATCCACTTCGGGCCCGACGCCCTTGACAGCCTCGGCGGCGAACTTGCCAAATACGGCAAAAACGTGCTGCTGGTGTACGGCGGCGGCTCCATCAAGAAGAACGGCATTTACGACAGTATTATCAAAATTCTGGAAAACAGCGGCAAAAACGTAACCGAACTCGGCGGCGTGATGCCTAACCCTACTTCCGACAAACTCATCGAAGGCGTCAAAGTGGCGAGAGAAAACAAAATCGACTTTATCCTCGCCGTGGGCGGCGGCTCGGTGTGCGACTATTCCAAAGCCGTTTCCGTTTCCGTCAACTGCGACGAAGACCCGTGGGAAAAATACTTCATCCGCTTTGAGGAACCGACCTGCGACATCGTGCCCGTAGGCTGCGTGCTGACCATGGTGGGCACCGGCAGCGAAATGAACGGCGGCTCGGTCATCACCAACCACCACCAGAAACTCAAAATCGGCCACGTGTTCGGCGAGGAAGTCTTCCCGAAATTCGCCGTGCTCAACCCTGAGTTTACTTTCAGCGTGCCTCAGTATCAGATGGTGTCAGGCATTTACGACATAATGTCGCACATACTCGAACAGTATTTCTCCGGCGAAGACGACAACACGTCGGACTACATCATGGAAGGCATGCTGCGCTCGCTGATTCACAGCGCCGACGCCGCCGTGAAAAACCCGCGCGACTATGAAGCCCGCAGCAACATAATGTGGACGGCGACATGGGCGCTCAACACATTTGTGGCGATGGGCAAAACCACCGACTGGGAAGTGCACATGCTGGGTCAGGCGGTCGCCGCTCACACCGACGCCACCCACGGCATGACGCTGGCGGCGGTTTCGATGCCGTATTACCGCCTGATTATGCCTTACGGCCTCAAAAAATTCGCCCGCTACGCCAAAGCCGTGTGGGACGTGCGCCCGGAAGGCAAGAGCGACGGGCAAATCGCCGCCGAAGGTCTTGACAGAATGGAAGCCTGGATGAAGAGCATCGGCCTTGTCATGAATATCACCGACCTCGGCGCAAACGAGAGTATGCTCGACGGCATAGTCAAGAGCACCCTCATCATGGAAGGCGGCTACAAAGTCCTGACGCAGGACGACGTCCGCGCCATTCTCAAAGCCAGCCTGTAAAAACAAGATTAAAAAAACCGCCGAAAGGCGGTTTTTTGTTTTACCCGCGCGTATCAGCCGCGCGGATATATTTTTAGTTTTATCTTTCCGCGGTTTTTTATTTGTCCTCTTGCGGCGGTTATTCTGAAACGTCGGGATTGCCGCATTTCGACTTTTTAGAGAGGCGCCGCAGCAGCTCTTCCAAATCTTCAACCGTTTCACATATCTCGCGCAATTCGGAAAGCGGAGTGTCGTCTCTCAAATTTTTGGCTTTTTCTTCGTTAATCATTTTTTCTCCTTTCCCTTTCGGATCAGCAGTTGACGAGTTCGTGTCCGTTCGTCACGGCTATCCGCGTTAAGTTTAATCTCTTTTTTCACCGCCGTCCACGATAAGACGGTGCAGTTTTACAGCCACATTATACCCCACCGACAGCGCCCGCTGTATATCGGCTGTCGTCGGCTGCGACATGCCGGACGGCAACAGCGCGGGCAAAAGTTATTTCAAACAAGCGTCAAAAAAACTCGACGATATGTTCGGCGGCATGAAGACATAAACAAGTTTGGCATAAGCCGGTTGAAAGACTTAACGGGCATGCTATAATAAAAATGTAAAGTCAAAAGGATTTCGGACAAGAAATCTTTTTGGCTTTTTGCGTTAAAAATAATATAATATGAGGAAAGACAGTGAACAGTTTTGATTATGCAGGCAGAAAAGCGAAATTATTATTCCAATCAGGCAACTCCGGCGGCTGGGTCAAGTGGTTTCACGCAGGCATTCCCGACGAACCTTACTGGCAACGAGAAATCGCAAGAGCGATAGCAGCGCTATTCGGACATTGTATGGAATGCACCGCTCTAAGCGGATGTTATTTTAAGGATGAAATGTCACTATGCCCTGAACACCCTCGGCATAACGGTTGCCATTGTGAAAAAATAAGTACAGAGGTGCCAAGAGCTGTAGCGTATTGTGATATCAATAAATTTACAGAATACATTTTTTCAGATAAATATGCTTCAAACGGGAAAAGGGCTCTGTTTGAACAGTTGGGGTTTATTCGTCAAGATTCGGAGTTCCTTAAAGCGGAATACGAACGGCAGGCCCGGGAAAAGTATATATCGGGCAATTACAGGCTTGGGAAAACAGACAATAACGGCCCAAGAATAAATATTGAAATAAATTTTAATCATCCTGACAGAGGCTTGGTTTCATTTGTCAGCGGATGGATGATACGCCCGAACGGACAAATTACCTGCAATACGCCACTCGGAGGTTAATATGCGGCAATATGAATCGGTTAAACTAAAAAATGAAGTGGACGCTTTACGGGAAAAGGGTATCGATGCCGATACGCTCGGTGTGCTGATATCACACATTGCCTCAACAGGACAATGGGTTGTTATGTTTCTGAACCCGAAAAACGTGGGAGATTACGCCGTCGCGACAGTAAGCGAACGTGATTTAATCCGGCTTGGCTCTCTGCCTGCGACAACTATAGCTGAAATAAAAGAGACCGCAAACCGTCCGGATTTTTTTGACCATACATTTTTTTTGCCGGCACGTTTCAAAGAATATGATATGGTAGAATTGGCTGTCGATAAACCCAAATATAAAAAAGAAGGCGTAAAAAAAGGAATGCGCGGATGCGTTATGGGCGAATATGCGATAAAAGGTCAATGGCAAATCATATTTTCGGAAGAAGGCACGGGCAAGGATGTTGCCGACATTATGGTTGCGGAAGAAGATTTAATCCTTATTCCATAATACATCCCGGCAGTGTAAATAGCGCGGCTGTCCGGCAGCCATGGTTTTAATTTTAAGGTTCTTAAAAAGAAAATTTACCACGCAAGCCGGGGACGCAGCCCAAACGCCGCAAAGTGTTTTGAAAATTTTGACCACTATTTGATTTTGGAGATTTTTTGCGTTCGCATAAATACACTGAAAACGCATAAAGCAATGGAAAAAATGCACAAATCATTACGATTTGTGCATTTTTTAGTGGAGCTGCTGAGCAGACTTGAACTGCCGACCTCATCCTTACCAAGGATGTGCTCTACCGACTGAGCCACAGCAGCACGGCGGCAAAATAACGCCGCCCTTTTGCTTTGCCTAAATAGTTTCTATCATTTTTCGTTTTTTGTCAAGCGTAAATCGGCGCCGTCCAGCCTTATTTTCAAAGTTTCGGCGGAAACAAGGCGCGAAAGTATCCTGTCGCCGTATCTGTTCTGTATAGCCGCGGCGTCCAGATTGCTGGTGACAAACGTAAATCTGCCCGCCGCCGCGCGCTCGTTGAGCAGATTGCACAGATATTCCGCCGTAACGTTGCGCAAAATGTTTTCGCTGCCGAGGTCGTCGATGACCAGCGCGTCGGTTTCCATAATGTCGCGGAGGATTTCTTCTTTCTGTTCAACAGGGGCGAGATGCGCGCCCAGCATTATTTTGTTGAGTCCGAACGCCGACAAAAACAGCACGCCGAACTCTTTTTTGAGCATTTCGTTGGCAAGGCACGTTATGAGATAAGTTTTTCCTGTGCCCGTCGGCCCGATAAGCAATATATTGTGTTGTTTGGGCGAAGAAATTTCCCCGAGAAACGTCCGCAGTTTTTCCGCGGTTTTTTCCTGCGCCTTGCTCATCGCGCTGAAAGAGCCGAAGTTCCATGAAGGCGACAAAATATTGCTGTCTTTTGTCAGTTCCGCCGCTATCGCGTTTTGCAGGCAGGCGCACCTTTTTCCGCCGACGTAACCGGTATCGCGGCACTTTGGGCACTGATACGCCGGTTCGAGCGAAGACGGTTTTATGCCCAGCGCCGCAAGGCGTCTGACTTTCGCCGCCCGGATTTGCTCAAGTTCTTTTATCTTTTCCGAAACGTCTTTGCCGAAATGCGCGTCCCTGCCCGTTTCAAAACTCAGCGCCCTTTCGCGGTTGTCGAGAGCGGCGAACGTTTCGTCCGCCCTGGCTTTTTCATAATTGGCGGCAGCGGCGTCCTCGGCCAGGCGGCGCCTGTCGGCGAACATCCTCTTTATTTTTTCCGCGGTGTCTTTTCTCATAATTATTGTTCTCCGTCGTCGAGATTGTCGAACAAGGCGTCGAGTTCTTCTTTTGTATACTCCCTTTCCTTATACGGCGCCGGCTTGTTTCCCGAAGCGGGCGCCGCGCGGCGCGCCGCTTCTTCCGCCGTCATGATATTGTTGGCTTTGAAATCCGACAGAATTTTGTTCATATACGCCATCGGGTTGTTGGCGCCGGCGGACAGCGACGCGGCGTAAAGCAGCATGTCGTCGCCGAACAGCCAGTTTTCCGTCCAGGTTTTGTAGTTGTTGCGGTCAGCGGAAGACACCCCCCTGACAAGCCCCGCCGCCCTGAGCACTTCTTTAATTTTCTCGTCGCGCTCGACGACGGACGCGGTATACTGCCCTATCGCGGCGGAAGAAGTCAGCCCTTTTTTGTAAAAACGGTTCACGGCGCCGTCCATGCCGTCAAGAGTGCGGATGTTTTGTTTGAAGCAATATCTGGCGATAAGCCGCAGCGCCTCGCCGTCGAAACCTTTTTGCATCCACGGCGTGACGTAGTCTTCGATTATATAATCCAGCGACTGATAATACACGCCGATGATTTTATTGATTTCTTTTGTCAGGTCATACAAGTCTTCGCGGCTCTTTTCGTACGCGTCGGTTTCCCTGACGCTCATAAGCCCCAGACGATAATAACTTTCCAGTTTGCGGTCCAGCCGCTCCATGGTATATTTTTTGTTTTTGCGGGCGATGTGTCTTATCGTTTCAAGGTCAAAGCCCATGCCTTCGGTCCATTTTTCATACAGGCGCCTGTCCTCGTACTCGATGGCGCGGCGTATGCCGAGCGACGAAAACAGCAGTTTTATGTCGTCGGTGTATTTGACGGCGGACGCCAGTTTTTCTTCCACGGCGTCGGCGGTTTTGACGCCGCTGTCGGCGAGATTGCGCGCCACTTTGAGAATATACGGATAGTTGATGTCGTCGCCTTTGCGCTCGGCGCAGTAGCGCGCCACGGCGACCAGCGCCTTTGGCTCGAAAAATGTCGTTTCGAGAAAAATGTAATACTCGTTAAACTCGTTTGTGGAAATAAGCCTGCCCGAAATCACGCCCTGAATGTCTTTGTTGAACTGACGGTATTTTTGCGGCTTGATTTTTTTGAGCAGTACGTCGTCGCCGCGGACGGGCAGATAAACGACTTCATACGGGTTTTTCTGCAAAACGCGCACAAGACCGAGTTCTTCCCAATATGTATATGCCGTGAGGATATCTTCCTTGTCGACATTCAGCACGCGCGACATCACGTCGACGTCGTTGTCGGCGGCTTTTCCGCACAGATACAGCCCGAAAAGATAAATATCCACATATCTCGGCGGGGCGTCGGGCAGATAATTTGTGATAAACACATTGTCCAGCGTGGTGTACGAGGCGTCGGACAGCTCGCGCGAATAGTTGCAAAATGGCATATATGTCTCCGATATGGTTACTTTTATATTGATTTATTTCGTCGGAAAGTTTATAATAACCTAAAATATAATACCATAGTTTGTTTCAAATTCAAATAGTTTTTGTCACGAAAGGAGGGACAGATGAAAATCGGCTCGCTGAAAATAAAAGGACTTTTTTCCGCCGACTTCGACGCCATTCTGCGCGCGGACGACATATCCGCCGGATGCGACGAGATTTTTTGCTCCGCCTTTGACATGACCGCCGTCATGAAATTTCTGTTTACGGGCGACGCCGGAGCCCTGCCGTCGGACGGCACGGCGGAGTGCGAGTTCACCCACGGCGGCGCGCGCTGTTTTCTGTCGCGCACAAAGAGTTTCGACACCGTGGCGAGCCTGCTGCGCGTCACCGAAAACGGCAAAACCCAAAGATATACCGACGTTGACGGACAACTTGCCCTGGCGCTCGGCGACGTGAAGAGCAAAATCTCCGCCGCCGTTATCGAAGCCGACGAGTTCCGCCGTTTCAACGACAGCCCGACGGCGGACTTTTTCCCTGAAATCGCCGCCATTGACAAAGCCTTGGCTGACAGCGCCGCGGCGGTCAGAAAAGCCGCCGACAAAAAACGCCAGCTGCGGCTTGAACTGCAATCGGCGCTCGCGGCAGGCGCGGCGCCCGTCAGAAAAGCCGACGTCGAAAAAGCCGCGGAACTCGAAGACAAACTCAAAGCAGACTATCTGACCGCCATTGAAGAGGCGCGGGACACGCAGGACCGCCTCAGAAAACTCAATACGGCGGAATTTATTGAGGCGGATATCGCCACGACAAAAGACCATATCTCCCGCCTGAAAGAAAACAGCGGCTTTATAGACGAAAAAAGAGCGCAGCTGGCCGAACACGACAAGATACAGGCGTTTTTGCCGGAACTCAAAGAAATTCTGTCATACCGCAAAAAACTGGCCGGCGCCGAGCAAAAAGCCAAGGACGACGAAGAAGAACTCGGCTGGCTCAAAAGCCAGCGCGAAGGGATAACCTCGCAGCTGGAAGAACTGGAAAGCGACATATCCCGCAAGACAGAACAGAACACGCGGCTGCTGCTCATTAAAAACGACTCGGAAAGCGTCGACAGCATCATGAAGCGCAACGAAGAACTCGCCGACAGAATAACCGCGCTGGAAAGCGACAAAGAAGCGCTGGAACAGGTGCGGGACGAGCACAGGAAAGCCATTGAAACCATAGACGCCGAGATTGAAGAAGTCAAAGGCAGTCTCAAAGCCATAGACGTGCCCGTGCGCTCCATCAACGAACTGGTGGAAAACGTAAGGCTGAGCGTGCGCATAAAAGAAGCCGAAGACCGTCTGCGTATCATAGACGACGAAATGGCGCAGGCGTCGCAGCAGATGACCGAGCGCGAATCGGACATCAAAAAATTCGGCGAAACGGTAACCGCGCTTATGGATATAGACGCGCAGGTCACGCCGTTCAAATCAAAAGACACGATATTGCAGATTTTGCAGGCGAAGATAAACAAAAACGAGGTTATCCTGCAATCGCTGTCAGACAAGCAGAACAACCTGCGCGAGGAAATACAAAACCTGCACTACAAGGAAATAGAAATCGACCAGTCCGCCGACTGCCTGCAAACCATTCTGGCGCAGAAGCAGTACGACAGGGACATAGTAATCAAAAAACAGGCGATAAGCGAACAGCAGGCGCTGCCTCTGGCGCAGAACGGAACGATGATGGTAGCCCCTACCACCGCCGCGTTCATCGACGAACATATAGAAAGCCTGAAAAGCGACATTGTGCGCAGAAGCAACAAAAAGACGGAAATAGTCGCCCGCCAGGCGGGGCTGAAATACGCCCTCAACGAAGTGGAGCGGCAAAAGCAAATCGTGCTGGGCGATATTGTGGCGTGCCGCAACGAAAGAGACGCCGTCGTCAGACGTTTTAAGGAACTGGCCAAGAGTTACGACGGCGAAGCGGCGGCGCAGTATTTCCGCGCGCTCGACACGGGCAGCGTCAGCGGCTTTCTGATGGACGCTCAGCGCTCCCTCACCGAAAAGCAGACACGCCTCTCTCTGATAAAAGAAAACTACGCGAAACTCGAAAAGCAAAAAAAAGAAACGGCGACGCGCATAGGCGCCCTTACCGACACGCAGAAAGCCGTGGACGTAAGACAGCTGACGGTGGAAATGATGGTTGAATCCAACGAACAGGTCAAAACCGCGCTGATGGACGTCACCGAAAAACTCACGGCGCTCCATACACGCCGCAAGGCCGAAAGCGACACTGCCGAATCAGCGGAAATCCGCCTGAACAACCTTGTTTCGGTCATCAACGAAACAATGAACGAGAAAAAAGCCAACGAACGGGAAATCCTCAAAATAAACCGCAAGGTCAGCGCTTTTGTCAAAACCGACGCCTCTCTCGAACAGCTTTCGTCGCAGGAAAGGATGAACGAACTGATGAGCGAAAAGAAAGTTCTGGAAGACAGCCTCGCCGAAATGGACGAAAAGATTCTGGAAAAAGCCATCGAGACGGAAAAAGACCGCGTATCGCTGGAAAATCTGCGCGAAGGCTACTCGCGGCAGCGCGAGTCGGCGGCGGCGCTGCTCAAAGAACTGGGCGAAGAAGACGTGGAAAGCCTGAAACTCAAAAACCTCTCCGCCGAGACCTACGCTTCCCTGAAAGAGGGCGTGGAGCGTTTCGACGCCACGCTCGCCATGCTGGAATCGCGCCTGAAACGGCTGGAAGAAATGCTGGCGGCGGGAGCCGACGCGGAGCGTGAAAAAGAACTCGCCGGCAGACTCGCCGAAATCAAAGAAAAAATCCGTGATATAGGCGAAAATCTCGCCGAAGCGGCGGAACAGCGCAGGCTGCTTGCCGAAGGATACGTCGAAACCGAAAAAAGCCGCAACCGGCTGCTGTCGCTCATCGGCAGATACGAAGAAAACTTCGCCCTTTCCCCTCTCGTCAGACAGAGCGAAATGGCGGGCGCGCTGCTCACCGCCCAGATAAACAAAATTTTCACGGCGGCAACGGCGCTTTACGCCGACATGGGCGGCAGCGGCGCCGTCACGGCGGAAAACGGAACTATCGCCCTGACCGACGGCGAAAACACAACGCCGTTCGGCAAACTGCCTCTCACCGACAAGGTATGCCTGTTTATCGCCGTGAAACTGTGCCTGCAAAAAGCCTCTTTCCCCGAGCTGGAAACGGTGCTGCTGCACGGCGAAATAACTCTTGACAAAGAAGAAACCGCCACGCGTCTCGGCGGGCTTAAAGACAAAAACTTTATTGTCGAAGCCATGAGCGCGTCGGTATAAGGACAATATGAAACGAAACAAAAGACTTTATTCGGCGTCGGTATGGGTCGTCATCATTCTGGTGGCGGCGGTTGTCGGCGTATCGCTGGGCGTGTGGTCTTCTTCGGAAGCCAACACGTCCGGTTTCAATATAATCTCATGGAGCGCTCTGCTCTTCATGCTGCTGTGGCTTGTGCTCGCCACCTTCCTGCACGAACTCGGCCATCTGCTGATGGGTTACGCCACGGGCTACAAATTCGTGTTTTTCAAACTTTTCGGCGTGATTTTTTACAAGCACGGCGGCAAATGGACCACCATGCGCGACAAGGCAAACGGCGCAATCGGCCAGTGTCTCATGCAGCCCGACTTTCCTTACGGCGACAAAATGCCGTATGTGCTTTACAACATAGGCGGCGTGCTGATGAACATTGTGTGCGCGGCGATACTCGTGGCGTTTGTGTTCATATATTCCGCGAACGATTTCGCCGTGACGGGCATAATCGTCAACGGGATATTTTTCCTCATAAACGCGATACCGGCGCGGAGCCTGCAAAACGACGGCTACAACGTGCTGGAAATCTCGCGCGGGGCGGTGTGCAAAAAAGCCTATTATACCGAACTTAAAACCACCGCCGCCATGCTGGAAGGCAAAACGTTCAGCGACATGGCGGAAGAAATGTTCGACTTCGACACCGACGGCGTGAAGTACCCCGCCGTGTGCTCGGCTTTGTATATTTCCTACTGCTATCTGGTGTCAAGCGGCAAGCAGGAGCGCGCCGACGGCATGATTGAAGCGCTCTACGCCAAAAAAGACGACATGCCCCTTTCCCACGCCAACACTTTCAGCGTGGAATATTTCAACAATCTCATACTTTTCCGCGACGACAGGGTCAAGGCGGCGGAACTGTACAACTCGTTTGACATGACAATCAAAAACGCCATACAGCGCACGCCCGTGCCTTTTACCGTCATCGCCCGCATGATGGTTAACGCCCTTTCGGCGCACGACGACAGGCGTTACACCGCCGACCGCATTCTGCTGGAAAAGATAATCGACTATTCGCGCAATGCCGCCGAAGCGGAATATCTCGGCGTGCTGCTGCGCAAAGCGGGACAGCGCTGGGCGGAAAGCGCGCAGGACCCTTTCGATTTGTGAAAGAATTTTTCAAGTCGCTTGCCGACGCACTGAACCCGCAGGGTATAAAGTGCGTGGTCTGCGGGCGCGACATAGAAAAGGAGCGGAACGGTTTTTGCGGCGGGTGCTTAAAGAAACTGCCGTACAGCGCGCGTGTCTGCCGCAAATGCGGCGTGGACATAAGGAGCCTTAACGACTACTGCGACGACTGCGGAAAAAACAGTTACGCCTTTGACGAAGCGCGTTCGCCTTTCAGATACGAAGGCGAAGCCATGAAACTCATACGCCGCCTGAAATTCGGCGGGCAGAAGTATCTGGCGAAGCCGATGTCAAAACTCATGGCGGATACGCTGCTCAGACAAAACTGGCGTTTCGACGCCGTGACGTATATCCCGATGAACCGTAGCGGGCTTAAAAACAGAGGATATAACCAGGCAAGGTTGCTGGCGGAAGAAATATGTGATATAATACAAAAACCGATGTTTGGCGGAATAGTCAAAAAGGAAGGAGTGATTCCGCAGGAAGGGCTGGACTACAATGGCAGGAAAGACAACGTGAAAGGCGCTTTTCTTGTCACGGAAAAGCCGCCCGAAAGGCTGCTGCTGGTGGACGACGTCAAGACCACGGGCGCCACGCTGGGCGAGGCGGCGAAAACGCTCAAAAAGGCGGGCTGCCGCGAAGTTTATTGCCTGACATTCGCCTCGGCGGTCAGAAAACCTAAAACAGGCGGACTGTGAAAGTTTCAATCGGCAAAAACGCTTTCAAAAAGTTGCGTTTTTGCCGATTTTGATTATAATTTGCACCATAACATTTTTACGATTATGAAAAACAAAATCATCACACAGGAACAGGCAGCGGGTCTCGTCAAAGACGGCATGACCGTAATGCTGGGCGGATATCTCGGCTGCGGCACGCCGCACGGGATAATCGGCCTTTTGGTAAAAAACAACGTGAGAAATCTCACGGTTATAAGCAACGACGCCACATACCCGGGCCAAGGCGTGGGCAGACTGTTTGAAAACAAACAGGTCGAACGTTTCATCGGTTCGCACATCGGCACCAACCCGGAAGTGGGCAGACAGATGACCTGCGGCGAATGTTTCGTCGACCTGATCCCGCAGGGCACGCTGGCCGAACGCATACGCTGCGGCGGCGCCGGCATAGCCGGCTTTCTCACCCCCACCGGCATAGGCACCATTGCCGAAGTGGGCAGGCAGATTATGGAACTCGACGGCAAGAAATACATTCTGGAAAGACCGCTGCGCGCCGACGTGGCTATTCTTTCCGCGCGCTGCGCCGACAAAAACGGCAATCTGTTTTTCGCGAAAAGCAGCCGCAACTTTCAGCCGCTCATGGCGACAGCCGCCGACATTGTCATTGTGGAAGCCGACGAAATCGTCGAACCCGGCGACATCGAACCCGAATGCGTGCATACGCCGTCCATATTTGTGGATTATATAACGGAGGCGCGGAAATGAGCGACGTCAAAACATTAATCGCCCGCCGCGTGGCGAAAGAATTCAAAGACGGCGACGTCGTGAATCTCGGCATAGGCCTGCCGACGCTCGTCGCCGATTATATACCGGACGATATCGACGTAACGCTGTATTCCGACAACGGCTGCCTCGGTCTCGGCGGCGCCGCCGCCGAAGGCGACATCGACCCATATCTCATAGACGCCGGCGGCACATTCGCCACCGTGGGAAAAAACTGCGCCTTTTTTGACAGCGCGCTGAGTTTCGCCATCGCCAGGGGCGGACACCTTGACGTGTGCGTGCTGGGCGCGTTGCAGGTGGACAGCAACGGCAACATAGCCAACTGGTGCGTGCCCGGCAAAAAAATCCCCGGCATGGGCGGCGCCATGGACTTGGTTGTCGGCTCGAAGCGCGTAATAATAGCCATGGAACACACTCTCCGCGGTCAGCCGAAACTCATGGAAAACTGCACGCTGCCCCTCACGGCGATAAATGCCGTGAACAGAATAGTCACACAGATGGGCGTCATTGACGTGACGGAAAACGGCTTTTTGCTTGTGGAATACAACCCTGAGTACACCGTGGAAGAAATCAAAGCGGCGACGGCGGCTCCGCTTGCCGTTTCGCCTGACTTAAAACCGATGATATGACGATATTGAAAAAGACGGCTAAAAGCCGTCTTTTTTGCTTTTCAGTCCAAAACCGCCACGGGCGTCACACCCGTATCTGCCCCGCCAAATCGGCAAGGGTGGTCTTTTTGAGCTGGTTTTCAAGCGCCGCCTGCGCTTCTTGCAGTTTCACGTCAAGCACGGCGTGAATGTTTCTGCCCACAGGGCAGGCGGGATTGGGGTTTTCGTGAAAGTGAAACAAATCTCCCTCCACGCTGTCCACAGCGCTGTACACGTCAAAAAGCGTGATGTCCTCCGGCCGCCTGGCAAGCCGCGCGCCGCCGCTCCCCGCTTTGACGTCAATCATGCCCGCCGCTTTAAGGCTCTGCATGGTTCTGCGGATGACAACGGGGTTGACGTTTACGCTGCCCGCGATAAACTCCGACGTCGTCTTTACTTTGTCCTGAAAAGCGTTTATAACCAGCAACGTATGCACCGCCACCGTGAATCTCGATGTTATTTTCATTTTCTCCCCTTTTACACGGCGATTATATCACCCTTTGATTGTAATGTCAAGCATTACAACGTTCGGGCGGTTCGGATTCGGCTGATTTAGCCCCGATAAAAAATCATAAGCCCTGTTGACAAATATCAATACAGATAAGGCGACAGGGTTTTTTGCCACACGGAAAACAGAGTTTCGAAATCCATACGGGCGTTGGCGGGGCTGGTGGACGGCAGAAAAACCACGTCGGCGTCCACCTGCTGGCGGAACACGGCTTTGGCTTTGCCGCCGTTGAGCGCCACGCACCTGACGCCGCCGTCCCTGATAAGCGCAGCCACGTCGTTGGGGCGGACGTCTTTAATGGCGCTGTCCAGAGAGCCCTGCCGCGCGCAGGAGCCGATTGTGTCCCACAGCGCCACGCCGTGCCGCAGCAGCATGCCTGTTTTGACGGAATAGTCGTCGGAATACTCCTCTCCCAGCAAACGGAACATCACCCGCCAGAAGCGGTTTTGCCTGTTGCCGTAATACTCGCCTTTGGCGAGAGACTGAACGCTCGGGCATGAGCCGAGTATCAGCACCCGGCAGTTTTTGTCGTAAATCGGGGCGAAACTTTCAATCATCTTGCCCTTCCAGCAGTCTGAGGTATTCGGTGCACTCTTTTTTGGCGCCGTTGAGGTCGTGTTCCAGATAGTTGCCGCACTCGGCTTTTTCGGCGCCGGGCACGCTGTCGAAATCCAGCGCGGCGGCGAGAGCCTCTTTCAGCGTGTTTCTCACGGTTTTTTCGTCCATATTTACGGTGAGCAGATAAAACCCCGTGCGGCAGCCCATCGGCCCGAAATACACAATGTCGTTTTTATGCCCGCCGTTGCGCAGAACAGTCGCCATTATGTGCTCTATCGAGTGCAGGGCCGGCTGGGCGATAAAATCGCCCTGATTTGGCTTTTTGAAACGCAGATCGAAAGTGGACACGCCGTTGGCCGTGCCCGAAAGATAAAACCCCGGCATGAGTTTGTCGTGGTCTTTTTGAAAGGACGCTATTTTTTCCATAAAATCTCCTTATTCGCCGCGCACGACGTTTACAATATCCGGCAGCAGCCTGACATAAGCGTCAATCGCCTTGACCAGGCCGGCGCCGAACTCGTCGCCGCCGTTTTCTGCTATGGCGTTGGAAATGCTTTTGACCGACGCCACCCTGACGCCCATAAACTCCGCCACCTGGGCGATGGCGGCGATTTCCATGTCTTCCGCCAGCACGTTGTTGCGGCGCAGAAATTCCAGATTTTCTTTATTGTACCTGAACGTGTCTATCGTAGCCAGTCTTCCGCAACGCAGACCCAATTTTTCAAAGCCTTTTACATAGCCGTCGTAAAGCGGAATAAACTCGTCGTCAAAGCCGGGCAGCTGCCCCCTGCGCAGGTCGCCGACGTAACTCAAATCGAAATCGTATTGTATGGCGCTGTCGCCCGCCACAACGTCGTAAAGCCCCAGCGACGGCGAAGCCGCCCCCGCCACGCCGAGATTGAGCAGCGCTTTTACGCCGAAATCCTTGACCAGAGCCGTCGCGGCGAAAGAGGCGTTTACTTTGCCTTCGCCGCACACGCAAAGCACGGCGTGCCCGCCGAAAAGACCGCCGCTGACAAAACGTTTGCCGCAGTTTATCCTTTCGCGCCTGTGGGTCATGAGACTCACGATTGGCGCCGCTTCCGTTTCCATGGCGCAGATGATGCCCAGCATAGTCAAATCTCCGTAAAAGTTCTGCCGTTTTTGCCGTAAACCGCCAGCCGCCTTACGCCCAGCGTTTTGAGTTTAAGAACGGTGGAGTCAAACCCGTAGCCCAGCGCTTCTTTTTGGTGCGCGTCGGACGACAGAATAAGCCCCGCGCCGTTTTCGCTCAGCTGTTTTATAATGAAATCGTCGGGATACAGCCCGCCTTTGCCTTTGAACAGTCTGCCCGTGTTTATTTCGACCAGGGCGCCGCTCTTCCGCGCGGCGTCGCAGGCGGCGAGAGCGGCGGATTTATATCCGCCCGCCGGCTCGTATTTGCCGTAAAGGTCGATTATGTCGAAATGCCCTATTATGTCGGGCGAGACTTCCCTTATCATCCGGGCAAGCGTCTCGAAATATTTTTCGGCGAACAGCAGTTTGTCGCCGCCGAAACCGTTTTCCACCGCCAGCGCGAAATCCTCGGGAGATTCGTCCACTGCGTACAAATCGCCGTCGGCGCCCCTGACATAGTGCACCGAGCCGATGACGAAATCCAGCGGCGCTTTCGGCATTTCGCCGTAATAATCGAGTTCCACTCCGAGCAGAAGATTTATTTTTTCGCCGTATTTGTCTTTAAGCCGCGCGAACTCACGCTCCACGGCGGAAAAATCCCTCACGCAATAGTCCAGACAAAACGGCGTGTAAGAATGCGGCGAAAACCCCAGCGTTTCAAACCCTTTGTCTATCGCCGCAAGCACCATGTCTTCCATGCTGTCTTTTCCGTCGCAAAACTGCGTGTGCGTGTGCAGGTTGCATTTGATTGACGGCATTATTTCATTGTCTCCTGCTTAACCTTTTTGTCCACGACATGGCGTTTGGCGAGTTCGTCCACGACGTCGTCGATTTTTATGCCGTACTGCACCATAAGCACCATAACGTGGTAAGCGAGGTCGGCGATTTCAAACACCGTTTCTTCCTTGCTGCCGCCCTTTGCCGCCACGATGACTTCGGTGCATTCTTCGCCCACCTTTTTGAGAATTTTGTCAAGACCCTTTTCAAACAGATAAGTGGTGTAAGAACCTTCTTTTTTGTTTGTTTTGCGTCCTTCGAGCAGTTCATAGAGCATGTCGAAAGAAAAACTCTTTTCGTTTTCGTTGGCGTACACTTCGCTGGTGAAGCAGCTGTCGCTGCCCGTGTGGCAGGCGGGACCGTCTTTCTTGACCTCAACGACAAGAGCGTCGCCGTCGCAATCGGCGGTTATCGACACGATATGCTGATAATTGCCCGACGTTTCGCCTTTGAGCCACAACTTGCCCCTCGACCTGCTGAAAAAACAGGTGAGATTTTTCTCCATGCTGATTTTAAGGCTTTCTTTGTTCATATACGCCAGAGTCAGCACTTTTTTTGTGTAATAATCCTGCACGACGACGGGTATAAGCCCCTTTTCGTCAAATTTGAGTTTTTCGATATCCACCATGATATTCTCCTTTATAACCTCACCGGCACGCCGCGCGCCGCCAGAGTTTGTTTGAGATGTTTTATGTCGACCTGTCTGAAATGAAACACCGAGGCGGCAAGCCCCGCGTCGGCGCACGGCGCCTTTTCAAACAAGTTGGCGAAGTCTTCTTCCTTGCCGGCGCCGCCGCTGGCGATGACGGGTATTGACAGTTTGCCGCCCACGGCGCTGAGCATTTCGATGTCGAAACCGCCCTTTACGCCGTCGGTGTCTATGCTGTTGAGCACCAGTTCGCCGGCGCCTTCTTCCTGGCCGCGTTTCGCCCATTCGACGGCGTCAATGCCGGTGTTGACCCTGCCGCCGCTGACAAACACGGTAAATCTGCCGTCCACACGCTTTACGTCCATCGACAGCACCACGCACTGGTCGCCGTATTTTTTGGCGGCTTTGCCTATAAGCGACGGGTCTTTCACCGCGCCGCTGTTCACGCTGACTTTGTCGGCGCCGTTTTTAAGCGCCATGTCAAAATCGTCAAGCGTGTTTATTCCGCCGCCCACGGTGAGCGGGATAAACACGTTTGAAGCCACTTCTCTCAGCGCGCCTATAAACAGCCGCCGCCCTTCGGCGGAAGCCGTGATGTCGTAAAACACCAGTTCGTCGGCGCCACTGTCGTTGTAAAACGCCGCCAGCGCCAGCGGGCTGTCAACGTCTCTTATGCCCTGAAAGTTGGTGCCTTTCACCACCCTGCCGTCGCGCACGTCAAGACACGGTATGATTCTTTTTGCAAGCATAAACACCTCCGCGCGCTTTTCAGAAAGCGTCTTTTTTAAGTTTGCTCCATCTGCGGGCGATAAATTTCGTCTTTAAGCCGAAAGGCACTATTTTCATCAGATAATACAAAAACTTGTTGAAAAACCCCGGTATGACAAGCCGCTTGTTTTTGGCGGCCTTTTTAAGCGAAAGCGCGGCGACGTATCCCGCCGGTTTGGCGGACAGTTTTCCCCACAGCCCCTGGCCTTTGATATCCTCGATTATGTCGGGTCTGGTGGGCACGCCGCCCGGCATGACGGTTGTCACTTTAACGCCTTTGTATTTAAGTTCCTGCCTCAGCGCCGAAAAAAACCACACAAGGCAGTTTTTTGTGGCGCTGTAAACGGCGAAATACGGCATGGGCGTCGCGCCGCTCATGCTTGCCACGGTGATGACTTCGGTTTCGGCGGCGCGCCTTTCGAGCAGCGCCAGCGTGTTGGCGAGGGTGCTCTCCACGTTGACCCGCACCTGAAACAGCAGTTTTTCCATGGTGTAGTCCTGAAACGCCATTTGAGTGTCCACGCCCGCAACGTTGACGATTCTGTCAAAGCGCAGCCCCTTCATGTCGATATATTCATACATCCGCACGCGGGATTTTTCGTCCGTCAGGTCGCATGGGAAAATTTCCACTTCCAGCATGGGATACAGCCCGAAAATACGGTGCTTCAACGCTTCGAGTTTTTGCGCGCTCCTGCCGGTGAGAAACAGTTTGTAACCTTTCGCGGCGCACGTCATGGCGTACGCCTGGCCTATGCCGCCCGTCGCGCCCGATATAAAAGTGTAATTCATATTTTCAACGCCTCGGCGAGATTTATTTTGCCTTCGTAAAGCGCCTTGCCCAGCACGGCGCCGTAGATGCCCATTTCGTCGAGAGCCTTAATTTCGTCATAAAAAGTTATGCCGCCCGACGCTATTATTTTGAGCCCTTTTATTTCGGCAAGACGGCGGAAAACGTCGAGATTTGTGCCGCCCATGGCGCCGTCTCTGGAAATGTCGGTATAGATGACGGCGTCCACGCCGGCGTCGCGCAGCCTGGCGCAGAAATCCAGCGAATCCACGTCGGTGACTTCCAGCCAGCCGCTGACCGCCACTTTGCCGCCCGAGGCGTCCACCCCCACGGCGATTTTGTCGCCGAAGTTTTTGACGCACGATTCCACGAAACCGAAGTTTCTGACGGCGGCGGTGCCCAGAATGACTCTGCCCGCCCCCGCTGAAAGATACTTTTCCACACGGGCTTCGTCCCTTATGCCGCCGCCCACTTCCACGAACAAGCCGCTGTTTTCGACAATATCCTTAATCACGCCGAAATTGGCGGTAGTGCCGTCTTTGGCGCCGTCCAGGTCAACAACGTGCAGGTTTTCCGCGCCCTGACGGGCAAAATCCGCCGCCGTGGCGACGGGACTGCCGCCGTAAACCTTCATCTGTCCGTAATCGCCGCGCGTCAGCCGCACGACTTTGCTGTCTCTGATATCGATAGCGGGAAATATCCGCATGGTTACCTCACAATTCGGCGAAAGCCGTCAGTATTTTCAGCCCCGTTTCGCCGCTCTTTTCGGGGTGGAACTGCGTGCCGAAGACGTTGCCTTCCATCACCGAAGCGGTTACCGGCACGCCGTAATCCGCCGTGGCGGTGACGCTCTTGCCGCACAGCGTGCCGTGATATGAATGCACGAAATACACGTAGTCGCCGTTTTTGATATATTTGTAAATCGGGCATGGTTTTTTGAATCGCAAAGCGTTCCAGCCCATGTGCGGCACTTTGAAGCCGGACGGCAGACCCTTTATTTCGTCCACCACGCCGCTCACCAGTCCCAGACCGCAGTGCTCGCCGTATTCCAGGCTTTTGTCGAACAGCAGCTGCATGCCAAGGCATATGCCGAGCAGCGGCGTGCCGCCGCCCGCCATTTCAAGCACCGTTTGGCGCATGCCGCTGAGCCGCAGTTTTTCGGCGGCGTCGGCAAAGGCGCCCACGCCCGGCAAAATGATTTTATCGGCTTTTTTCAGCTCGTCGGCGGTTGTCACCACTTTGCTTTCCGCCCCGATTTTGCCCAGAGAGCACACCAGCGAAAACAGGTTGCCCACGCCGTAGTCCACCACGGCAATCATCACAGCACCCCTTTTGTGGAAGGCAGAACGTCGCCGTTTTTCTCGTCTACCGCCACCGCCTGCCTGAGCGCCCGCGCCAGACCCTTGAACACGCCTTCCGCCACGTGGTGGTTGTTTTCGCCGCAGATTTTCCGCACATGCAGGGTCAGTTCCGCCGAGCGGGCAAACGCCAGCATAAACTCGTGAATAAGTTCGGTATCCATATCGCCGAGTTTATACTCATCCGGAAACTTCACGTCAAACCCCACATAACTCCTGCCGCTGAAATCCACCGCCACGAGAATAAGCGCCTCGTCCATCGGCATGATGAAACTGCCGTAGCGGTTGATGCCCTTTTTGTCGCCCAGGGCGTCTTTGAAAGCCTTGCCCAGCGTAATGCCGCAGTCTTCCACCGTGTGGTGTCCGTCCACGCGCAAATCGCCGTCGCAACGCAGCGTGACGTCGAATCCGCCGTGTTTGGCGAACAGTTCCATCATGTGGTTGAAAAACCCGCAGCCCGTTTCTATGTCGTACAGCCCCTTGCCGTCCAGGTTGAGGCTGCCTTTTATGTCCGTTTCGGAAGTTTTTCTGGCGAAATCAACTTTTCTCATTTCAATTCTCCCAAAATTTCCGCCGTCTTTTTCAAAAAGACGTCCATTTCGTCGTCGGTGCCGATTGTCACCCGCACAAAATCCTTTATACGCTCGTCTTTGAGATGCCTGACCAGCACGCCCCTTTGTTTAAGCGCGCGGTACATCTCTTCTCCGCCGACGCCGCCGTGGCGGATAAGCAGAAAGTTTGCTTTGGACGGCAGCACCGTGAAGCCGAGTTTGGCGAGTTCATAGGCGACCCGTCCGCGCGTGGCGATTATTTTGGAGCGGCAGGCGTCGAAATATTCCCTGTCCTTCATGGCGGCGCAGCCCGCCGCTATGCCAAGCCTGCCTACGTTGTACGGGTTGAAAGAATATTTCACCGTTTTAATGTCGTTAATCAGGCTTTCGTCCGCCACGGCGAAACCCACTCTGCCGCCCGCCAGCTGTCTGGATTTGGAAAAGGTCTGCACTACGATGAGATTACCGTATTTTTTCGTCAGCGGCACGGCGGTTTCCCCGCCGAAGTCGACGTAAGCCTCGTCCACCACCACCAGCCTGTCGGGGCGGCTGCGCGCTATTTCTTCCACCTTGTCCAAAGGCAGATATATGCCCGTCTGCGCGTTGGGGTTGGCTATGACGACGTTGTCCGTCACGTCTGCGTAAGCGGAGGCGTCAATCATAAAATTTTCGTCCAGCGGCACGGGTTTGTATTTTATGCCGAACAGCGAGCAGAACACGGGATAAAACCCGTAACTGACGTCGGGGCACGCCGCTCCCTTTTCGCCGAAAAAGGCTTTGAATATAAACGCCAGAATTTCGTCCGAGCCGTTGCCCGCTATGACGTTTTTTTGTCCCACGCCGTAAAACTCCGCTATGGCGGCGGTGAGGTCCGACGTTTCGGGGTCGCTGTAAAGCCGCAGTTTTTCGCTTTCCGCCTTAACGGCTGCAATTACCAATGGCGACGGCGGATAAGGCGACTCGTTGGTGTTGAGTTTGATATACCCGGCGTCTTTCGGCTGCTCGCCAGGCACATACGGCACTAGCGACGCCACGCCGACGTCCAGAAAGCGGCTCATTTTTTGCCTCCTGCCCTGATTTTCACCGAACGGGCGTGGCCGTCAAGACCCTCGCTCTCGGCAAAATATTCCACATCGGCGGCGGCTTCTTCCAGCGCTTCCGCCGAATACATAATATATTGCGTTTTTTTGAGAAAGTCGTCCACAGACAGCGGCGAAGAAAATTTGGCGCTGCCGCCCGTAGGCAGCGTGTGGTTCGGGCCGGCGTAATAATCGCCCAGCGCCTCAGGCGTGTATCCGCCCAGAAACACCGACCCGGCGTTTTTGATTTTGTCCAGCCAGGCGCGCGGGTTTTCCACGCACATTTCAAGGTGCTCCGGCGCGATGGCGTTTGCCACTTCCACCGCGCGTTCTATGCTGTCCGTCACGATGATTTTGCCGTTATTTTCAATGGAAGCCGAAGCGATTTCGCGCCGAGGCAGCGTTTCCAGCTGTCTGTCTATTTCCGCCGCGACGTCTTTCGCCAGAGCGGCGCTGTCAGTCACCAGCACGGCGGAAGCGAGTTTGTCGTGCTCCGCCTGCGACAGCATGTCGGCGGCGACGTGCCGCGCGTCGGCTTTGCCGTCCGCCACAACGAGAATTTCGCTCGGGCCGGCAATCATGTCGATGCTCACCGTGCCGAACACAAGTTTTTTCGCCAGCGCCACAAAGATGTTGCCCGGCCCCACGATTTTATACACTTTGGGTATGCTTTCGGTGCCGTAAGCCATGGCGGCGATTGCCTGCGCCCCGCCGCATTTATAAATTCTGTCCACTCCCGCTATTTTGGCGGCGGCGAGAATTTCCGCCCTGACTTTGCCGTTTTTTGACGGCGGCGTGCACATGATTATTTCGCCCACGCCGGCGATTTTTGCCGGAACGGCGTTCATCAGCACGGTGGAAGGATAACTCGCCGTGCCGCCCGGCACATACAGCCCCGCCTTTTCCACGGCGGTGTATTTCTGCCCCAGCGTGACGCCGTCACGGTTTATCTCGAAGCCGCTTTTTTTCTGCTTGGAGTGAAATTCGGCTATGTTTTCGGCGGATTTTTTCACCACTTCCAGAAAACGGGGAGAAACGGAAGCAAAAGCCTCGTCAATTTCATCGCCGCTCACGGCAAGGTCGTCCACCGAAACGCCGTCGAACTTCCGGGTGTATTTTTTAACGGCGGCGTCGCCGCCCGTCATGACGTCCGCCACTATTTGCCTGACGCTCTCTTCATATTCGCCGTAAGACTGAATTTCGCGGCTGAGAATTTTGTTTATGTCGAAATCTTTATCAAAAATTTTAATCATTGTCCAGTTCCTTGCGCAGTTTGTCGACAACGGCGGTTACTTCCGCCTGTTTGAACTTGTACCTGGCCTTGTTGGCTATGAGCCGCGCGCTGAGCGGCAGAATTTCCTCTATGACCGAAAGGTTGTTTTCCCTGAGCGTGGTGCCCGTTTCCACGATATCCACAATGACGTCGGAAAGCCCCAGAAGCGGCGCGAGTTCTATCGAACCCGACAGTTTGATGATATTGATATCCCTGTTTTTTCCGTCGTAATAATTTTTGGCGATGTTGACAAATTTAGTCGCCACCCTGAGCGGCCTGGACAAGTCGTCGGTATAGCCGTTTTTCGCCGCCACCGCCATGCGGCACACGCCGGTTTTGAGGTCAAGCAGTTCGTACACGTCGGCGCCGCTTTCGATAATCACGTCCCTGCCGGCGACGCCAAGATCCGCCGCGCCGTGCTCGACGTAAATAGGCACGTCCGACGGCTTTACCCAAAAATAACTCACGCCGTTTTTTTCGTCGGTGAAAATAAGTTTGCGGCTGCCCGAGTCGAACTCCTCGCAGGCGTAGCCCGCCTTTGCCAGCATATTGTAAACCTTTTCGCCCAGTCTGCCCTTTGGCAAAGCGATGTTAAGCATCAGCGCACCTCCGCAGGTCTTCGATTTTTCCGCCGAAACCGTCCGGCAGACTTCTCACGGCGGCGGCCGTAAGCCCGCCGTCCGCAAATTTTTTAACCGCCGCCACGACTCGGGCGGGTGCGGTAGCGTCGTCGTAAAGCACCACGGCGTCTGTTCCGCCGCTTTTGGCGCCGCCGTAAAACGACAGCTGGTCGAGATACAGCGCGAAGCCTATGCCGCTGTCTATGCCGTATTTGCCGGCGAGTTTATCGTATCTGCCGCCCGACAGCACGGGATAAGGCGAGCCGCCTACATACCCCGTGAACATCACGCCCTTGTAATAATCGGCGTCGCCCACTATTGAAAAATCCAGCCGTATTTTGTCCGCTATGCCGAGGGCTTCCGCCGCGCGGCACACCGAGCGCAAAATGCCGAGAGATTTTGTTTCGCCCGCCGCTTGCTCGGCGGTTTTGAGCGCCGAGGCGCAGTCGCCGCCGCAGGAAACCAGCGCCGCGAGTTTGTCGGATAGTGTTTCGTCCACGCCCTTTTCCCGGCAGAAGTTTTTAAGGTCGTGGGTGTTTTTCGCCGAAACGAAGGCGTACAGCTCGCCCGCGAACCCCGCGGCGCCGCAGTCCTCGATAAGCCCCGCCACGACGCCCGGGTGCGCCACGTCGAGAATATAGTCGTCGTCTATTTCTTCCAGGCTTTTCGCCGCGAGAAACAGCACTTCGGCGGTGGCGACGTCGTCCACGCCGCCCAGAAGTTCCAGCCCTATTTGCGAAATTTCCCTGAACTCGCCCGTCGTCTTGTCGGGGCGGTAGACGCTTTCCTTATAATACACCTTTCTCGGTTGCCCTGGCGCGGCGTTTTTGACTATCGACAGCGTAACGTCGGGTTTAAGCGCCATGAGTTTGCCGCCGTGGTCGTTAAAGGTGATGACGCTTTGGCTCTTCAAAAAGTTTTTGTTGTCGAGATAAAGCGAATATTCCTCAAACTTGCCCATCTTGTACCGCTGATAGCCGAAACCGCCGTACAGTTTTTGCAGGTTGAAACAAAGTTCTTCCTCGTTATTCCATTTACACGCCGTCATCGTCCTTCTCCTTTTTCACGATAGCGCCCACCACGTCGCGATAGCCGCCGCTGCCGTGCCTGAGGCACTTTGACACGCGGCTCAGCGTGGCGGAAGAAATGTCGGTTATTTCGATAATCTGATTGTACGTGTACCCCATAAGCAGCAGTTTGGCGCACAAAAGCCGCTGGGTCATCTGCTCCACCTCGTTGAAAGTGCAAAGGTCGGCAAGCAGTTTTTTCATATCCTCCTTGTCGGTAACGCCGCACAGGCACCCGTACAGGTCGTCATACATCTTGTCTTTGTCTGTTTTGAAACTGATTTCTTCTTTTATCTTTGTCATATCCCCGTTATTTTACATCACCACTTTAAATTTGTAAAGTGCTTTTGCCACACTTTAAGAGCGTAAAGCGCTTTTTTGCCGCCGCCCACCTTTTGTGAAAATATTGTTGACATATTTTTGTTTATATTGTATATATTAAATAATGACAATGAGGAGCGGCCGATGAACATCAGCATAAACAACACAAGCGGCGTCAGCCTGTACGAGCAGATTTACGAACAAATCAAAAACGCCGTGTTGTCGGGCGAACTCAAAAGCGGCGACGCGCTGCCCACGATACGCAGCCTGGCGAAAGACCTCAGGATAAGCGTCATCACCACTTCGCGCGCGTATGACGAACTGGAAAAAGACGGCTTTATTTATTCCGTGGTGGGCAAGGGCAGTTTCGTGGCGGCGAAAGGCAGCGGAAAGGCGCTGGAAGAGCACCTGCGCAAAATGGAAGAATATCTCGCGAAAGCGGCGAAACTGGCCGCGTACTGCGATGTGGACGAAAACACTTTTATAACGGCGGCGCGAAACGCGCTGGGGAGCGACAATGAAAAATAAAATAGAAATCAAAAATCTCACAAAACATTACGGCGGCTTTACTTTGGACAACGTGAGTTTCGGCGTGCCACACGGCTCCGTTGTGGGGCTTATCGGCGAAAACGGCGCCGGCAAAAGCACGATAATCAAATCGCTGCTGGGGGTGATAAACACCGACGGCGGCGAAATTCTGTTTGACGGCGTGCCGCTCGGCAGACTCGGCAAAAACCAAAGGCAGCTGACGGGCGTTGTGCTGGACGACGTATCTCTGCCCTCCGCCGTCAACCTCAGGGAGCTGAACACCGTCATGAAAAACATGTTTTCCCGCTGGGACGAACAGACCTTTTTCGCCCTGACGGAAAGGTTCCGTCTGCCACGGGATAAAAAGACAGGCGAGTTCTCAAAGGGCATGAAAATGAAGACGGCAATCGCCGCCGCCCTTTCGCACGGCGCCGAAACGCTGATTCTCGACGAACCGACCAGCGGGCTCGACCCCGTCGCCCGCGACGAGATTCTGGACATTCTGTACGACTTTATGCAAAACAGCGGGCACGCCGTGCTTATTTCGTCGCACATCACCAGCGACCTGGAAAAACTGTGCGACTATGTGGTGTTTATCCATGGCGGCAAAGTGGCGGTCAGCGGCGAAAAGGACGCCCTGCTGGAAGAATACGCCGTGTACGGCGGAAATATATCCGACCTTGACCCCGCCGCCGTTGTGCGTGTGCGCAGGCGTAATTACGGCGCCGACGCCCTGGTGAAAAGAAGCATGATTCCGCCGTCGTTCGGAACGGAAAAAACCACCCTCGAAGATATCATGCTGTTTTTCGTCAAAGGAGAAAAATTATGAAAGGACTGTTTCTCAAAGATTTTTACAACCTGCGCCAACTGCTTTTGTGGTACGGCGTGATGATGGCGCTGTTTATCGCCGCCGCCGTCATCAGCAAAAACCTCTCTTTCATGATGGGTTTCGGCGTGTTCATCACCATATCCACGGCGTCGTCTTCCATGGCGTACGACGAAAAAGACAACTGGTACAAATTCGCGCGGGCGTGCGGCCTGTCGCCGCTGGCGATAGCGGCGGAAAAATATCTGCTGACGCTGGCGCTGGGCGCCCTTTCATTCGCTCTGCTTGCCGTGTGCCAGGCGGTCATCGGCGAAATCGACTGGATGCTTAACGCCGGGTTTTTCGCCATCAACCTGATGATTGGCGCCGTGGTGTTTCCCGTGCTGTTCAAATTCGGCGTGGAAAAGGGGCGGCTGGCGCTTATCGCGGCGCTTGTGGCGGCAATCGCCCTGTCCGTACTGCTGATGTCGGTGTCGGGCAGCATCACCACGCCGCTCGCGCTGGCGCTGTTCACGGCGGCGTGCCTGGCGCTGTTCGCCCTGTCCATGTGGCTGTCGGCAAAAATTCTGGGCAAAAAAGACATGTAAAACAGACAGCAAAAAAGACGGCTTTCGCCGTCTTTTTTATTTTTTTTGCCTCAAAGTAATCAGCGGTACTCCATTGTGACAAGCGCGTAATCCAGACCGAACATCCGCGTCGGCCACTTTAACATCAAAGTGTGATGCTCGATGTCGGCTTCCACCGTCACGGGCGCGGAATTTTCCTGTTCTATCAAAATTGTTATATGGTTTCCGTCCCTGGTATAAGAGCACTCACAGCCCGCGATATACTCGCAAGTGCCGTCGCTGTTAAAAGTCAGCCAGCCAAAGACGCTCTCCATTTTTTCTTTCAGCGCGGCGGCAAATTTTTGCAATACGTTGTCAGTGGTTATCGTCGGGTCGTCGCCCAGCAGACCGCTGCTTGTGACGGCTTCAACCGTCGCCTGTTTGTTGTCATCCGTCACGCCGTCTATCCAGTCTATCGTTATCGTCCAGAGTTTAAAAGGCGGCGTCAGCTCAAATTCCGTATACGGCACGGTAACCACGCAAGACGCCGACACATCTCCGGCAGTGGCGGTTATCGTGGCAGTGCCCGGGCTGTTACCGTAAATCGTCGCTTCTCTGCCCGAATCGCCCCACGGGGTAACCCAAACAATATCTTCGCCGCCCTTGCTGACGCTCCACACAACCTTGTCGGTGGCGTCGGCGGGCTCGACCGTGGCAGTCAGCGGCAAAGCAGCGCCCCACGGCAATTCAACCTCGGTCTTGTCAAGCGTTATGCCCGTTGCCGGCACCCGCGGCACGTTTTCCACCACAGTCACATAGCAATGCTGTTCCACAGACCCCGACCTTATGGCAATCGTCGCCTCGCCTATGGCTTTTGCCGTCACCGTGGCCGAAGTGCCGTTTGCGGCAATCGACACGATATCGTCGCCTTCTTCAATCCACCAATTGACGGGACTGGCGGTGCCTTCCGGGTACAGCGTGACGGTAACCGTTTTGCTTTCGCCCTCCGGAATTTCAAACTCATCGTCGCTGAGGGTCATCTCCTGCGTCATCTGCGTTACGGCAACTTCACAAGAAGCGGACTCGTCGCCTATGTAAGCGGTAACGGTGGCGCTGCCGATTCTTTCGCCCCTGACCGTCACGCTGCCGCCGTTCGGTTCTATGCTGACAATGTCCGCGTCGTCCACCGTCCAATTAACGGCGTCCGTCATGCTCGCGGGCGAGACCGTGGCGGTTATGGTTGCTGTTTCATCCCACAAAATTCTTACCGACTCTTCGCTCAGCGTAATATTGATGTCCGCGGAAACCACAACATCGCACGAAGCGGTTTTCCCGCCCGCCGTGGCTGTCACCGTAGCGTTGCCGGCAGCTTTTGCCGTGACCGTGACGATATCTCCGTCGGCGGCGATAGAAATCGCTTCGCCGCCTTTGGTGACTGACCACCTGACCGAGTCGGTGCTGTCCGACGGCTCAACGTCGGCGACTATCGTGCCCGTTTCGCCGATTTTCAGCCCCAACGTGCTTTTATTCAGCGACACGCTTTCTGCGGACACGCCGCCGCAGGCGGCAAACAGCCCCAGCGAAAGGCACATCATTACGGCGCAAAGCGCCGCGCCAAGTTTTTTCGCTTTCATTTCCCTATCCTCCGTTTTAAGCGGGTTTGTTAAAATTATTGTACCCCCCCCCTGCCTTGTTGTCAACAGGACGGGCAAAAAACCTTGTTGCTTTTGTTTGGCGCGTCTGTTATAATACGCTAAAAACAAAGGAGAAAATATGAAAACGGAATATACGGTGCCGCCGCGCGGCGGAATAGCGTTTGATGTACGCAAAGGACAGACCGTAACCGTCGTCGACGTCGAAGGCGGGCAGGTCGCCGACTTTTTCGCCGTGACGGCTGACGGAAAAGAATTTCTTTCGGCGGGCGTGACAATAGACTGCAACGAGTCGCTTAACCTTTCGGTGGGAGATTATGTCTATTCCAACCTTTACAACCCGATGTTCCGCGTGCTGTATGACGACGTGGGCAGACACGACCTTATTCACCCGTGCTGCCGCAAAGAAATGTACGACTTTTTTTACGGCAACGGCGCCGGGCACCCCAACTGCCTTGACAACATAAACTCGGCGCTGGGCACGGATATGCCGGCGGTTCAGCCGCTCAACATTTTTATGAACACAAAGGCTTTCGCCAACGGAAAAATAAAAGTAATGCCGCCCCTTTCCAAGGCGGGCGACAAAATAATGTTTATCGCCGAAACCGACGTCAGAATCGCCGTGGCGGCGTGCAGCGTGTCTGAAAGCGACTGCAACGGCGGCAAATGCACTTCAATCAAAATTATCGTCCGTGACTGAACAACAAAAAAAGACGGCATACGCCGTCTTTTTTTTGTTATAGTTTTTGTCAAATCAGGCCTGAACAAACACCGCTTCGATTGTCACGGACATATCCGACGCGCCGAACATGTCAGCCACATTCCAATACAGTTTGCCGCCTTTGGCGGTGAGCGTCGTCGCGGAGGAACCGCTGCCGATGGTGACCTTTTCGCCTTCCTGGGTATACTCTGTCGCGGGCGCGCTGCCGGCTTTTACTTTTCCGTCCTCAAATGTGAACGACGGAATGTTTTCAGCGGCCTGTTTGGAGACGATTTCCGCGAATTTATCCAACACGTTGTCTTTGGTTATCGTGTCTTCACTGCCGCTTTGAACAAGCGCGACTAATGCCGCTTTCTCCGTTTCGGTAGCGTTGTCCGTCCACTCGATAGAAACGCTGTCGAACTTAAACGTCTTGCCGTCGACATTGGTGCTGCACGCGGCAAGCACAAGCGTCATCGCCAGCACGGCGGCTATGACCACCAGAAGTTTTCTCATTTTCATTTCCCTTTCCCTCCCGAATTTTTTTACCGCTGTTACGGTATGATTATTATACTCGCGCACCCCGAGTTTTGTCAATACCCCACTCCACAGGGCGGCGGTCTGTTCGCCCGCCGCCCGAAGAAAAAAGCGCCTCTCGGGCGCTTTTGAAAAAACCTTTCAGATATCTTCCGCTATTTTGTAAAGCAGCGCTTCGGTGTCTTCCCACCCGAGGCACGGGTCGGTTATCGACTGGCCGAAAACGTGCGGGTCGGTGACGGAGCGGCTGCCGCCGACAAGATAACTTTCTATCATAACGCCCTTGACCAGGCGGTACAGGTCGGCGTCGCAGCGGCGGTTGTGAAGCACTTCGGCCACAATGCGGATTTGCTGTTTGTATTGCTTGCCCGAGTTGGAGTGGTTGGCGTCCACTATGACGGCGGGGTTTGCCAGCGACATTTTTTCATAAAGATTTTTCAGCCGCATCATGTCTTCATAGTGATAATTCGGAATATTGTTGCCGTGTTTGTTGACCCCGCCGCGCAGAATTACATGCGCCAGCGGATTGCCGTCGGTGGTGACGTCATATCCCCTGTAAATAAAGTTGTGCGCTTTCTGCGCCGCCAGCACCGAGTTGAGCATGACGGTGAAATCGCCGCTGGTAGGGTTTTTCATGCCCACGGGGATATCCATTCCGCTGGCGACAAGGCGGTGCTGCTGGTTTTCCACCGACCGCGCGCCCACCGCCTCATAAGACAAGACGTCGTCAAGATAACTGCGGTTTTCGGGATACAGCATTTCGTCGGCGGAAGTCAGCCCGCTTTCGGCAATGACTTTAAGGTGCATCTGCCTGATGGCGAGTATGCCTTCGCGCAGGTTGGGCGCCTTGTCCGGCTCCGGCTGGTGAAGCATGCCTTTGTAGCCCTCGCCAGTGGTGCGCGGTTTGTTTGTGTAAACCCTGGGGATTATAAACAGCCTGTCTTTAACCTTTTGGTTGACTTCGGCAAGGCGGCGGACATATTCCAAAACAGAATCGATATTGTCGGCGGAGCAAGGCCCCACCACCACTATAAAGCGGTTGTCTTTGCCCAGAAAAATATCTTTCAGTTCGCCGTCTCTTTTCTCTTTGATTTTTCTGAGATAAGGCGACATCGGCAGCGCCGATTTTATTTCTTCGGGCGTAGGCAACTGCCCGTTGATTCTCATGCCCATAAATACCTCCGTTTTTTACATTATAAAAGCAAACGGAAAAATTGTAAACAAAGCGCGGCGGCAAAAAAGAGCCGCCGCGGCTCTTTTATTCAAGCGTTTTGCTGATTATCCGCTCTTTGAACTCACAGGCGGCGCCGTATTTTCTCGGCGGGGCGTCGGCGGCGGTTATGTCGGCTTTGACCCGCCCGCCGTCCAGCAGCACCGCACGGTGCGACATCATGCAGGCCTCTTCGGCGTCGTGCGTGACAAACACCACCGTGGGGCGGGCATCCCGCCACAAACAGAAAAACAAATCAACGAGTTTTATTTTAAGCGCCGTGTCCAGCGACGAAAAAGGCTCGTCCATAAGCAGCAGCCCGCCGGGGCGGAGAAACGCCCTCGCTATCGCCACCCTCTGCGCCTGCCCGCCCGACAGTTCTTTGGGATAGGCAGAGGCTTTATCCATAAGTCCCACTCTTTTAAGCATTTCGGCGACTTTATCGCCGTCGCCGCAGACAAGTTTCAGGTTGCCTTCCGCCGTGAGATTGGGCACAAGGCGCGGGGTCTGAAAAATATACGAGCACCCGCCTTTATACGACACCTCGCCCCCGTAAGGCGTCAGCCCCGCCAGAATATTGAGCAGCGTGGTTTTTCCGCACCCCGACGCCCCCAGCAGGCAGGTTATTTCGCCTTCGGCTATTTGCAGGTCAAACCCGTTGTACACGGTGAGCGACCCGTATTTTTTGGTGATATTTTTGATTGTAATCATGCCGCCCCCTTGTTCCACCTGTCGGTGATTTTGGTCAGTTTGCCCAGGGCGCATTCGCACACGCCGCCGAAAACAAGCGCGACTATCGTCAGGGCGAACATTTCCGCCACCATGAGATACATTGACGCCTCGTTAATCATGCCGCCCAGCGACGTGTATGTGCCGGCTATGACTTCCGCCGACACCATGACTTTGAGCGCCAGCGAAAAATCGGCGCCCGCCTGCGCGAGAACGGGCGGCAGCGTTTGCGGCAGATAAATTTTCATTACCCTGTCTTTTTTGGACACGCCGTAAACTTTCGCCATTTCAATGAGTCCGCCGTCCACGGCGGAATACGCCGCCGTCATCTGCGAATAAGCCAGCGGAAACAGCATCATGAGCGCCACGATGACGGGCGCGACGCGCGGCGACGTCCAGATAAGCAGCATGAGCGTGAAAGCCATTGTCGGCAGAGCGCGCAGCACCCCGACGATTGGCGCCACGAAACGGCGGAAACCGCCCGACGCCGCCGAGAGAGCGGCGCAGACCGCCGCCAGCGCGAAAGCCGCCAGCCACGCCAGCAGCACACGGAGCGCCGTCATGCCGAAAGACGCCCAGAACCGCCCCGAACAGAGCAAAGCCCACAGCGCCGCCGCGGTGTCGGTGAAAGACGGCACGACGTATTCGTTGTTTACTATGAGATACGCCGCGACCCACACCGCCCACATGCACAGCACGGCAAAGGCGGATATGACGGCGTTTTTGGTTTTTTGTTTCATTTTTTCGTTTAATTAAGCCCGCCGGCACGGCAAAAGCCTTGACGACGCCAAGAGCGTTTCACGCCGTCAGCCCCGGTAGAAGAAACCGTCGCTCACGGAAAAACTCATGCCCGAAACAGCGGAGAGTTTTGCCAGAAAGTCTTTCACTTCGCTTTTGGCGTCGGCGGCGCTTTCAAAAAACACCGAACAATTTTCTATAACACTTTTTGTAAGATTGTCTTCGGTAAACGTAGGCGACGAGCCGTCGGGCTTTCCGCTCATAACGGCTTCGCAAATGGTTTTCGCCGTAGTATCTTCGTCCAGCAGCCAGTCGGCGCCATCGTCCACCGCCGCGATAAACTCTTTCACGAAATCGGCGTCGTTTTGTATAAGCGTGTTTTTGGCGACCAGCACCGCCTGCGGATAACCGTCCACGCCGTAAAGCGCCTGCAAATCGCCCGCCACTTTCAGCTGGCCGTTCGTTTTGCTGACCTTCGTACTGACGGCGGGTTCCGCCGCTATCATATAGTCGTAATCGGCAGTCGGTATTATCTGCGCCGCCGTTACTTCATACAGGTTGACTTTGGTTGCGTCGTAAGCGTCGGGGTCGGTCTGCACCGCATAGTCTATGTCATATTTATCCAGCACCAGCCTCAGCGCCCAGCCCACAAAGTTGTTGAGTTGCAGGCTGCCTATTTTAGTGCCCGCCACGAGGGTCGAAACAATGTTGTTCTCCGTCAGAACCACGCTGTCAGCCTTGCCCAGAGCGTAAAGATTGCCGTGGGTGACAACGCCCAGCATTTGGTAAGCCGAGCCGTCTCCCAGCACTTTGGCGGCGGCGTTGACCGGCAGAACGGCGATGTCCGCCTGCGGGCTTTCGCCGCTGACGTAAGTCTGAATCGTTGTGGCGTCCACGATGTTATAATCCACCGCTTCTTTGCCGAAAGTCATTTCTTGGCTCATGAGCCGCGCGAGAGCCAGCGCCGGCGCGCCGTCGGGCGCGTAAACAGTCACTTCGCCCTTATTGTTGCCGCACGCGGCGAACACTCCGCCGAGAGCCAGCGTCATAACCGCCAGAACGACGGCCAAAAGTTTTTTGATTTTCATAATTTCCTCCCGTCAATATTTGGAAAACAGTGTTTTGGCGCTCACGCCCTTAATCATGCCGAGTTTCCCCGTAAGGGCGTTTATGCTTTCCTGCGGGGCGTCCATAACCACGGAAATGACGGAAATGCCCTTTTCGCGGTACGGCAGTCCCATTCTGCCTATAATGCCGCCGCCGTATTCGTGCAGCAAGGCGTTGAGTTTTTCCGTGGCGGAAGTGTCCTCCACAATCACGCTTATAATGGCTACCCTGTTGTTTTCCATAAAAAAATCTCCTTTCCGCGGCACGGAAAGGAGACACTGCCGAAATCAGCGTTATGTCCTTCCCTTAGCCGTCGGGTCCGCCCTGCGGTTCAGGTCAGCGTTATGCCGCGCGGTGCCGTCGGCGTCGGGCGAACCCTCCGCTTCCGGATTGTTTCCGCTTGGTATGTTTTATTGTAATATACAACCGCGCCTTTGTAAACCCTATCCGCGGCTATTGGCGGCTAATTATTTTTTTGGCGCGGCAAAGCAAATTTTTGACAAAAAAAAGGCACGGTATCCCGTGCCTTTTCCCGTCAGATTTTACTGACGTTTTTGCTCTCTTTTGCGCTGTCTGCGCAGTCTGCGCGCCTCTCTGCGACGCTCTTTCGCCGCCAGTATGTCTTTTTCAATCTGGTCGACAGCCACGTCCACCATGGCTTTTGCCGCTTCAAGGTCGCCGCCGCTTCTCAGGACAAGTTCCGTCGCCTTTACTTTGAGTTTTACAGGCGCGTCGCTGTTCCTGCGGAAGTCTTTAATCATTTCGTTTTCGATGACAAACAGCGCCACAGGGTTGCCTCTGCGCACAGTCAGTTTGACAATTTGCTTGCTGCCCTTCTTGACGCACACGCCGCTGCTGAGTTCCGTCAGCGCCGCGCCCTCTTTGGTCAGCGCGTAGTCCTTGACGTCGTTGAACAGTTTTTTCTGCTCATCGTCAAGTTCGTCGTAAGCCTCGTCAAAGGTGCGCACGTTCGCCGCGATGACGATTTGCTCTTTGTCGTCGTCTTCCGCCGCGTCGCTCACCGCCGCCGCGGTTTCGGTTGCCTCAACCGCCTGTTTGACTTCGGCAAGCTCTCTGTCAAGCGGAGCCGCCGCCTTTGCTTCGGCCGCTTCGGCCGCTTCGGCCTGCTTCTGCTTTTTGAGCAGGAGAATCATAAGCGCCGCTACCGCCACCACAAGAATCACGCCCAGCATGACGTACACGCCCGTAAGGCTGATGCCGTCGCCATCGTCCGCCGCGTTGATTTCGGCAACCGCCGCGTTATAGCAAGCGTCCACTTCGGCAACGCTGGCCGCGCCGTTTATCGCCGCTATCGCGTACGCAGGCACATAGCCGTCGCCGGCGAGAGTTTCAAGAGCCGCTATCTTTTCCGCCTTGTAAGCGTCAAGTTCAGCCGCGAGAGCCGCCGCGTTGATTTCGGCAACCGCCGCATTGTAGCAAGCGTCCACTTCGGCAACGCTGGCCGCGCCGTTTATAGCCGCTATCGCGTAGGCAGGCACATAGCCGTCGCCGGCGAGAGTTTCAAGAGCCGCTATCTTTTCCGCCTTGTAAGCGTCAAGTTCAGCCGCGAGAGCCGCCGCGTATTTGTCCAGAGCGTCCATGGCGTTAAGTTGTGCCACAAGCACCAGGTCAACGCTGGCAGCCGACTCAATGGCGTCATACGCCGCGAGAACGGCTTGCGCGTCAGCCGCGCGCGCCGAGGCAATGTCCGCCCAGTTGATGCCCAGCGCCGCCGCATAACTTCTGACTGCCGCCTGAGCCTCGAAAATCGCAGGTCTGAGTTCTTCGACAGGGCTGGTCGCCTTCACCGTCACATAATAACCGTCAACCAGCGCGCCCGTAAGACCTTCAATGAAATACGCTTCATTCGGCATAACGGCAAACTTACCGCCCGAAATCGCGGTACCTTCGTCCACCATCGGATATACTCCGTCGGCGCCGGCGTCATAGTCAACGCTCTTGACCTGGGCATTGAAAATACCGTCGTTTATCGTCATAGCGGCGGCGCCGATATTACTGCCGTAAAACCAGGTTATTACCTGTCCGTTAAACGTACCGCCGTTCACAGCCGCTTTGTACCAGTTCTGCACCGCCTGATTTCCGGAAGAGATTTGTCCGCCGTTGACGGTGAGAGTACCGTAGTCGTCGTTTTTAAGAGCGATACGCCCCGTGTAAAACTCGCCGCCGTTCACTGTCAGCGTAGCCGTTGCGTCTGCACTTGTGCCGACATTGCGGATAAGGCTGCTGTATTTCCACTGAGCCGCCGTCTCGGCGCTAGTGCCGTGATATACGGCAACACCGTCGTTAATGGTCAGCGTGCCGTGGTTTTCGATAACATACCAGCTGTTGCCGCCGTTGTCTGTCGCGCTGACGCCCGCTTCGGCGCTGCGCTTGAAAGCACCGCCGTCAAGAATCGCCGTGCCGTTGTTGACAAGCGCGCCTCTTCCGTGCGTGACATTATCCACCGCGCCGCTCTTTGCCGCGCTGCCGTCGTTGATGGTCAGCGTGCCGTTATTGATAATAGTGTGGTCGCCCTCACCCGTCAACGTATAGCCGTTGAGGTCGATGGTAAGCGTTCTGCTCTCGTCCACCACGATATTTCCGCTGATGTCGTCGCCCAGCCTTATCACGTCGTAAGCCGGATTTTTATCCGCGCCGGTAGTAGCGGCCAGCGCGTCGGCAAGAGCAGCCGCGGTGTAAACTTCCGCCACCGTCAAGCCATTTTCAACATAATACACGGCGTCGACACCGGCAACCGTTTCGTCCTGACCAAGCGCCACATACACGACATTACCGTTTTCGTCAGTGCTTTGCGCGAGTTTCGCGTCTTCGGCGATAAATCTGCCGCCGAGATTATCATCGCCCAGCGCAGGATTACGGCCGATAAAGGTGCCGCCGTTAATAACAAGTTTACCAGGCGTACCGTTGGAAATATTCACTACCTGCGTTCTGCCGCCGCCATATGAATATTCATCTTTGCAAAGATTTTCAAGCGTGCCGCCGTTGATGGTTATCGAACCGCCCATCGCGAACAAGCACGACTCGGAAGGAGTATCGACGATTATCGTGCCGCCGTTCATAATTATCGACGAATTTGCTCTCATCGCCGCCACAGGCACTACGTTGTCGTCGGCAAGTTTGGCGTCGATTACGCCGTCACCTGTAATTGTCAGCGCGCCGCCTTCGATAACCCTGATTGCCACTGCCTTATCTCGAGAGTAAGGGAATGTTTCGTCAATATTAATGACGTATCCCGTCAGGTCGAGAGTAACCTCAGTATCCACCACCACTACATCAATCAAAGTAATGGTCGCTCCGTTCGGTGCCGCTTCCATGGCCGCCCAAAGCGAAGTGTAACCAATGCCGTCTATAACCGCCACAAAAGTTTCTTCCGACTGTTCGACGCCGTAGGTACCGTCACCGTTATCCGTCCAGACGTAACCGTCGGCAAAGTAGTTATAATTCGGTATTTCGCCAAAAGTGCCGCCCTTGATAGCAACCGAGCCGTCCACTGCCGAGAGATTCATTATCGCGCCGACAAAACTGCCGCCGCTGAGAGTGGCTTTGCCACCTTCGTTGTTAAGCAAAAGATTACCGCCCGCCGCGGAATAAGTATTTACGCCGCGGGAAACAAGTGACGAGAAAGTAAGCGTGCCGTTGTTTTCAATCAAATAAGACTCGTCTGCCGTGTTGTTGTTTTCAATAATAAAGCCTCTGTTGTTGAAAGAAATGGTGCCGTTGTTTTCAATTACAACGCCCTGCGTATCGCTGTCTCTCACCACGCTTCCGCCGCTGATGCCGCTAGGATTGCTGAGTGTTAATTTTCCGTTGTTGGTAATCACAGGAGTGTTGTCGGCGCCGATGATTTTATAACCCTGCAGGTTTATAGTAAATCTCAACTCGACATTACTCGAATTAACAATAAATGGAATAATAATGTTTTCCGTGATGTCTCCCAGCAAAGAAATTTGTACATTACGAACAAGACTGGCGGCATCTGACAGTTTCTTTGCTTCATCAAGCGCTTCCTGCAAAGAAGCAAAAGCATAACTCTGCCCGTTCATTTCAGCGCCAACGACTACCTGCTGCCACCCGCTCGGAATACTGCCATGCTGAGTCACGGTATATTTGCCTTCGTCATTTACGCACAGCACAAAATCAGCGGGATAATATGTAGCGTCAACGATTTCCGAGAAAATACCGCCGGTAATCTCCGACTTAATCGTGATGCCAGGAATAACACTGCCGTTAAAAGTTCCATCCGTAATCGCGATTTCATCGGTTGCGGTCACGGCAAAACCATGAGCAACAACGCCGATATCGCCGTTGAATGTTCCGCCGCCGATGTTAACTTCCAAAGTTCCTTTGTCAAGGTTAACGTCGCCGTTCTGCAAGAGAAGCGCTTTCGCGCCGGAAGCAGTCACGGTAAACGTGCCGCCCGTGATGTCCAGGGCTGCCGTCGAACCGTTTGTGCCCACAACGCGGACGCCGTCGCCATCAGCGGTGCTGATGAAAGTGCCGTTCGTAATATTTGCAGTACCCACGACAAGCAGCACACTGAAACTGCCGCCTCTGTCTACCGCCGCGCTTGTGAAGTTGCCGCCGTTGATGTTGAGCGTGCCGTAATTTTCATTTTTGACGACATTGCCGCCCGCGCAATAATATGTGCCGCTTTCGATTGTAAGCGTCGCCGCGCTTTCTTCTGCGCAGTCAAAGTTGTTTTCAAGCAAACTCGACGTATCGGCGGCGTTGTCGTTGCGAACTGTCACGCCGTCAAGTGTCAAATCGCCCTCGTTGACCACAACGTAATATGTCGCGGTGTTTTCCCTGGTGATGACGCCGGTTTTGCCCGCGCTGCCGTCAACGATTTCGAGTTTTCCTTCGTTTTTAACCGTTGGCATTCCCTGTGTCGATGACGTTATTTCAAACCCGTTAAGGTCAATGATAACGTCGGCATCCGCGCCAACAGTTATGTTACCGTTGACGTTGCCCGTCAGTTCCACGGTATCGCCAATCCCTGCCGCGCCGATGGCGCTTTGCAGGTCTTCCGCCGTCATAACGGCGTCGCTAGGCGAGCCTTCCGTGCCGTCCGCCGCGCTGACACCCTTAGTCGGGACAAAAAAACTCAACGCCGCCAGACAAGCGAACAGCACCGCGACGAGCAAAACCGTCAAGCCGTTCTTTTTGGTTCCTACCATACAAACCTCCTTTGTCTTTAATGCAAAGACTTTTCCACACACACTGCACACGGTTTTGCGAAAAGCGAATTTTTTTCGCCAAAGCGAATTTTTTTCGCCAAAGCGAATTTTTTTCGCCAAATATAAACAATCCCGCCTATACGTGTGACATTTTTCGATACATTTTCAGTATCTTTATCAATATGATAGCCCCACCCCCCTAGGTTTGTCAATACGGCTTTTGAAAAAACATTTTCGCCCAAAAAACGCGGCTCTTTTTTGTCAAAACGTATCCAAAAACAGTGACACGGGTTACAAAAAAATTACACGGGTTTTCCACAAGTTTACACGCAAAGCGCACGAAAAGCACGTTTGCAAGCGTTTTGGCGTTTTCCGCGCCGCCCGCGTGGCGCCCACGCGGGCGGCCGAAACAGCCGCGCGCACCCCCGCCGCCCCGCCGCCCGCGGTTATATTTTAACTGACCGACGGCAGCGAAAAAGCCCGCTTTTGTGACATTTATGTCATAAAAACAGGCTTCGGTTTTTGCGCGGTTGCCGCCATTTTCATGGGCCCCTCGGCCGAAATTCCCTCGCACATTTTTCTGCCCAAAAAAAATAACGCCCTGCGTTTTTTTCGGGACTCGGCCGAAATTCCCTGTTTACTTTTGCAAAAAAAAGGCGGATTACAAATCCGCCCTGGCGTACCATAAGGGACTCGAACCCCTAACCTTTTGGTCCGTAGCCAAACGCTCTATCCAATTGAGCTAATGGTACAAATATAAGTTTGTCGGCTGTCCGCGGGTATGCGCCCCGCACTCAGCTTAAACAGTATACGCCCGACTGGGATTTTTGTCAAATATATTTGATTTGCCGCGCGTTAGTTTTGAAAATCATAGCCGAAGGGTATCGCGACGCATAATGAACAGGTATTTTACTCCGCCGAGCGGCGGTATTATAATGACAGTGGGCAAAGCCCGAAAAATCAAGACGAGAGAGGTGAATATATGAGCAGCGGAAAAAAACTCGTGGCGTATTTTTCATGCAGCGGCGTGACAGCCAAAGCGGCGAAAACGCTTGCCGAAGCGGCGGACGCCGACTTGTTTGAAATCAAACCCAAAGTGCCGTACACGGCGGCCGACCTGGATTGGACAAACCCGCGCAGCCGCAGCACAGTTGAAATGAAAAACCCGG
>ERZ1643250.499-NODE-499-length-41730-cov-20.735861_pt1 | contig 41730 bp, 55 predicted proteins | sample MGYA00579262_ERZ1643250 | MGnify/ENA primary metagenome ERZ1643250 (study PRJEB29033, sample SAMEA4952265) | chicken gut metagenome | biome: Broiler Chicken; feature: Gastrointestinal Tract; material: Caecum | place: Ireland | collected 2018 | study: Broiler...
CACCAGAAACCGTTGAAACGTGGTTTTGACCGTTCTTAGCATAAACCGCAACCATGCCGGGTCGAGGTGTACTACTGCGTGGAACTCGTGCATTAAGCCACATATTACCGTTACCAAGACCGCTAAATAAGCTTGGGTTAACACCTTGATTGCTCAATCGAGATGCGACGAACGAAACACATTCCTTAAAGAAGTATCCCCAAGGGTCAGTACCACTGTCGGCTGCTCTATCTTTAAATTGGTAATCGTCCCCAATAGCACCAGCCTGAACTTCTGGTGAAGCTTTTTCATTCGCCATAGACCAGAGTTCCTTCCACCAGTCCTTAGCGTTTTCGATTGGCTTTTTATAAAGCGCATTCCCTAAATGCTTAAACATGCCGTCTAAGTTGTCAGATTTTGGATTGAATTTCTTAGCCAGCGTATCGATTGGGTGCGCCACAGCGTCAGTGATGAAGCTTAGCATTTTAGTAAACTTGTCAACACCATCTTTCAAACCGTCCCAAACTGAACCTGCCACATTTGTAGCTGTATTCCAAACCTTAGACCAGAATCCTGTACCTTTGGCAAACGGTTTAGCGCCTGATAGCATAGCCCATTCGCTAGCGTTTAATACTTCTGCCCCCGCTGGCAACACTGCATAAGTATTACGGCCAGGGACTGGATGAATGTCGCCGTTAGGCATGATAACCGCTTCTTGGTTACCTGTTTCCGGGCTGTCGTTCCCATCATTTAACAAAGCTAGCGTAGTTTTGGTAATCGGGTTGCGATAACCATTAAAGAAACCTGTACCGTTTGCAAACTTAGGAACTTCTGGAATTTTGCCAATTGCATTCTTTGGTCCGCCGAAGTCATGGATTAAGCCGTTGATTCCGTCAATACCCTTGTTTGGGATTCCGATGACTGCATTGATACCGTCACGAGCAAGGTTTTTCAATCCCTGCCACATATCAGAAAATCCGCTCTTAATACCATCCCAAGTTTCCTTAAATTTGTCTCCAATTTTTGCTAAGTTATCAACTATTAAAGTTTTAGCATCGCCGCCAAATTTCTTTTCAGCATCTTTGTTGATTTCATCCCATTTGTTAGAAAGATAGTCTTTTGATTTCTTCCAAGTCTTAGACCACTTATCATGAATTTCGTCATGCTTGTCTTTGATGGAAGATCCAAGGTGTCCAATACTTTTCTTAGTATTGTCTTTCATATCTTCCCATCGGTCTGATAGATAATCTTTGGTTTTTTTCCAAGTCTTAGACCACTTATCGTGGATTTTGTCATGATTTTTTTTGATGGTAGAGCCAATGTTTTCAATACTTTTCTTAGTATTGTCTTTCATATCTTCCCATCGGTCTGATAGATAGTCTTTTGACTTCTTCCAGCCTTTATTCCACTCTTTACCGATATCGGAAAGTTTACCAGTAATAACAGAGCCAAGCTTTTTCATGCCGTCTTTGGCACCGTCTTTAATGTTTTTCCAAGTCTTTTTAAGATTTTTAGGAATATCCTTAAACCATTTGACAATGTTATCAAAGGCTTTTTTGGCGTTCTTTGCTAAATCATCAACGAATTTCTTGAATTTCTTGTTATGCTTATACAGCGCCACGAAGCCAGCAACTAAAGCGGCAATTCCTGCAATTGCTAGTGCAAACGGATTCGCCATTAGGAAAGCTGTTGCTGTTTTAAGCGCTCCAAAAGCTGGTGATAGGGCTTTGATTCCTTTAACAACGGCCATTACTCCAGAAGCTACTTTTGATGCAGCAAAGTAAGCCACGAACAGTTTACCGACTGTCTGTATAGCCTCTTTGTGCTTAGCGATTTCACCCAAAGCACCCGAAACGCCTTTAATAGGTTCTTTTGTTTTTTTACTGTTTCCAGTCAGCGTTTTAAACGCTCCAGCGATACCCTCAACAATACCTTTAGTTGCTTCCCAAACACCTTCACCAAAAGCCTTGCCGATTTCTATGATGTAACCTAAGCCTTTCTTGAGCTCTACAAAGAAACTAGCGATTTTAGGCGCATTCTTAGCGATTTTATCGCTCATCTTGTCCACCCATACGATCATCTTATCCATGAATGAATTGAGCTTATCTGTGCCATCGCCCATATTAAAGACTTTTGCGAAAGCATTGGAGACAGTTTCCAAACCTTTAGCAGCGTGTTCACCTAGCGTTTTAAACTTGTCTTCTGTGCTTTTGTCAGCTACCCATTCACTAACTTTCCCCAAAAATGGGTTCTTCATTTTATCAATCGGGTCTCGGAATGCTGCAATAATCGCTGGCATACGACTATTCAGGGTACGTTCCATACCACCAACTGTCCCTGCGAAGTTCTCGGTTGCGTCTTTGTATTTGTCTTGCATTTCCAGCAAGGCTTTAATAGCCATGTCGGACGTGATCTTGCCGTCACTTTGAAGCTTAGCGAACTGCTCAGTCGTCATGTTCGCAATCCCAAGCTGTTCAGCTGCAACGTCTTTGATGGCTTGTTTCATTTCTGGAAAGACATTGATAATTGACATCATGTCTTGTCCTTGAACCTTACCATTAGCAATCATTTGCGACCATTGCACACTAAAGTTTTCAACTGCAGCATCGGTTTGCCCAAAAGCGTCTTGCAAAGTCAAAATAGCTTGTGTTTGCTGTTTGGTTAAGTCGATGTTATGAGTTACGGCATAAAATTTTTGGTTCATGCCGTCGACCATTTCAGTCGAGTTAGCAGCAGCTTGCGCCATTTCGTTGGTCACATCGACCATTTTCTTACCATCTTCAGCATTACCTGTTAAGGTAAGCCATGTAGCGTTCATGGTCTGTTGACATTTAACGTATTCGCCACTTGAACTGATTAATTCATCAAATTTACCTTTGATGTTGCCTAAAACAGCTTGAAAACCGTCACCGATAACGTTCGCAGCAAATGTAGCACTAAAAACACCTTTCAAGCGAGACGTCTTTTCAGATGTATCATCAACTTTCTTATTTAGACCAACGAAGCTATCTTTTAAACGATGGATAAGCGATGAATTTCGTTCGCTTTCAGCAATTTCATCATTAAGCTTGTCCATGTTTGTTTTAGCATGGGCTAAGCTTGTAGCCGTTTCATCTAAACGTTTCTTTTGAAGAAGGTACTCATTACTTGTTTTGCCAGACTTATCAGCAATCTTCTTGAGCATGTCCTCTTGAATCTCATATTGTTTTGTAAGATTTTCAATTGAACCTTTTAAATGCTTAGCTTTCTCCTCATTAGCCTCGCTTTCCTTGCCTTCTGCTTGCAGACGTTTAATGTACGTTTCAGAAACTTCATTTTGCTGCTTAAATTGCTGTTGCAAGCCAGCTAGACCAGACTTGTAATAATCAACGCTAGACTTCGCTTTTTGCTGTTGGCTTTCCATTGACGCCAATTTTGCCGTCGCTTGGTCGATTTGACGTTGGTATTTTAGGTATTGTTCAGCAGTTTCAGCAGTATTGCCCTTTAAATCTGATTGCTCACGCTTCAAACTTTCGATTTTAGCTTGTTGGCGCTTAATTGCATCCCCCAAACCGTCATACTTAGCTTGTGCTGCACCTAAAGCATCACCAGCACTCCTCAATTGTGCTTCTTGTGCTTTCCAAGCACTTGTAGCGCTGCTGACCAACTGAGTTAAATGCTTGATGGAATTGCTAGCTCCCAAAGTATTCAATGAAATCTCAGTGGACATCGTAGCATTTATTTTATTTGCCATTGTTTCCTCCTTTCCTCAAAAATTAAAGAAGAGACAATGGGTCAACAACCCTATCTTCTGCTTCTTTTGCACTCATGATGGACATCAATTCATAATAATCAGTGTCATTACATTCATCAATTGTCCAGCCAAAGTTAATGAGCGCTTGCTTGATGATTAGTTTTAAGTCTTCAATCCTATTTTCAAGTTCAAAGACCTGCTCTCCAACAGATTTTACTCTTTTGGGCCTTTAGCGTCCTCTAGTTGTTCATCGTTCAAGCCAAGCATGTAACCAGTGATTTGTTCAGAAATCTTTTGAACGCGTTCGCTGTCCAAATCAAGTAATTTCTCATAAGCGTCATCGTCAAGGTTTAGCACTGCACGAATGAATGCAAGTGTTTCATCCAAGCCTTTAAGACTAGCGCTGATTTGACCGACCACGTCATCTTCATCAAGGTCATCACTGACTTTAGCGACAGCTAGCTGATAAGCGAACATGCGTTTCATATTGCGAATGCTAGTGTGTACTTCAAATGCTTTCTTTTGTAGCTCTGGGATAACGATTGTTTTTACTTCCATTGTCTCTCTCCTTAACTTAAAAAAATAAAAGGCTGGATTTTAAATCCAACCTAACAAAAATTAGCTCCCTACTCCTGGGACAGTTGCAGCTGTGTAACCACCGAATACTTCACGAAGCATGTTAGCTTCTTGGAATCCAGATGCACCTGAATAGTATTTCTTGATTGGTTCGCCATTAAAGTTTTTCGCAGCCAATGCGTTGTAAGTCATGTTATCGTCGTTACGTGTTTGTGCTGTATCTGTATCTGTTGCAATGTTTTGTGCGTTTTCTTGCATGATACCGTTGGCAAATCCAAAGTATACAGATTTTGCGCGGTCAAGCGTTTCAGTTTCAATCAGCATTGCTACGTGAGGTTTATCGCCAGAGAGTGTATATCCACCTTTTGTGTCTGAACGATAGCCCAAAAGTTTTTGTTTGATTTCAAAGTCCAAGTTATTGAAGTCAAGTGCTACTGTTGGTGAACCTGGTGCGATTAGAACGTCTTGTACTGAGTTGTTACCAGAAATTTTAGTAGCTGAACCTTCCAAGTTAGAAATGTTTGCTGTTTTTGTACCAAGCATAGAGCTGTCGACTTTTAAAATACCATCAGTAGAAAGCCCTTGCTCACCTTTAATAAGGTTTTGTGTTTTAGCGTCGACTAGTGCTAGTGTCACCATTTTTAAACCGACAATTGCCATAAATCATTCTCCTTTTTATTAAATTATTTTTTCGTGAGCAACATAAAAGACCGCCGTCATTTGTAATGTATCGGGGTCTATGCTGTGCTCTCTAATATCTGTTATTTTGTAATGTTCCGAAACAAGAAACTTCATCAATCTTGTTTCAAATTCGTCTAAATCAAAATCAACGTCCAACTTGTAAAAAATCTGGACTTCGATTTGATTTGTTTTTCCAAAAAAGCTGTCATTGCCAAACATACCAAGAAAGGCGTCAGATTCTTGTAGCAACACAATTGTCTTATCAGTATTTTCTTGAACTTCTTTTGGCAAGTTGTTTGCATATATTTCGCTTATTTCACCAAATCCTTTGCCATCAATTAAGTTCTTTAGTTCTAGTGTTGCTAACATTACTTAGCTCCTTTCTTTTGCATGATTTTGTCATATTCCGCTTTTTCAGCTAACAGCACTTTCTTTTGAACAGCGCTGTCATTCTGCACTTTTGTAACAAAGTGGTCTGCACGATATTTCTTTGTCCCGTCATTCAAACGTCTAGCATTTTGAGCATGAAAGTTATTAGCCCAACCAACGGTTGCTTTGCCGTTTTTCGCGCCATCCACGCCCGTTTTTTGAACAGACAAGCTATCTGCCATGTGTCCGTATTTTGGGTTTTTATGGTTTGAGTAGTGCTTTTCTTTTGTAACTTTAGCAAGCTCGTCTTTGAAAACCTCTGCCCCTGCCTGAGTTATTCTCGATTGTTCCGCAAGCGATAAATTTCCAATTTCTTGAACTGTTTTAAGCCATTCTTCTAAAGCTTGATCTAACTCAACCATTTTGTTTACCCACCTTTTCCGATTTTTTCAACGTCACAAAGTCATATCTGTTTAATCCAAAGTTTTCGTCAGGACTAACTTTTGAAATATTGTAAACAGTACCGTTTAAACGCACTGCTTGTCCCTCTACCACCTTTGAATTGTGCCTTATGACAATTACCCTCGATTCACTTTCACCTGCTGAAATCGCTAAATATTGCTGATTGAGCGTGCGAGTATGTGGCTTGTAATGCAATGTGAATTTTGGTACGAATTTAGGAACGCTAATACCTGTGTATGGATTAGCTACTGATTCGTAAGCGCCAAATTCAGCTTTATGTCTAAAATCTGTTGGCTTATACTTGTTTTTAGCCATTTACATCACCCCTCGCAATAAACAGCGTATAAGCCACGCAATTGGCCTATAACACTATTTAAAGTCAAATCAATAGGATATGTCATAGTATCTGCCAAGGCCACTCGATAAGTGTAATATGAACTTGCTAACGCAAGTACTGCTGTGTCGTAAAGTGGCTTGACGTTCTCTTGCTCAAAAAAGCCGTCAGCGTTACCGACAGCATTCTTGACATATATTTCAGCTGTTGTGATGTATGCTGGGATAAGAGCTGTATCATCGCTCTCATCGAGGTTTAAAGCCAGCATAATTTCGTCTTTGGTAACGCTCATTTTTCAACCTCTCTTAAGCTCCTGGTGTAGCTGCAAAGTTAGCTGTTTGGTCTGCAATTGCTGTAAATGATGCAGGAACGAACGCTTCACCATCAACTGTTTGAACGTCAAAGCGGTCGATTACACGGATTTTAGTAGTGTCAGTTTCAAACGCACCCGCACCAATGTTAGTTGCAAGCAATGACATGTTTTCACGGTCAAACAAAGTAACCGCTTGTTTCAAATCACCGAAGTAAAGTGGGCGCGCTGTAGATTTGTTTGGCAACCAGCGATCAGCAACTTCTTTAACAGGGAAACCATCGATTGAGTATCCTGTAGGCGATTTAACGTCGCGTTCCATCAAGTAGTTACCCATAGCATCTTTAACTTTCTTAAGTGCTGTGAATCCTGATGTGTTAGTCAAGAACATTGATGTTGGTTTGATAGCTGGGTCAACTTTAGCTTCAAGATCAATGATGTCATCCCATTTAGCCAATGTTGGTTTTGTTGGCAATTTATCAATTGCTGCAATGATTTTAGTGTTGCGAGTAACAACAACTTTTTTGGCAATCCAACTTGACAACCAAGCAATGATGTTTTCAGCTGTATCTTTAAGAAGTGAGTTAGTAATTGTTGTGATACCTGCATAACGTTTGATGAGGTATTTAACTGTAGTCAATTGAGGGTCATCGTTATCGCCAATTTTCGCACCTTCTGTGTCAATTTCAGCAAGTGCTGTAATATCAGCCCATTTTTCGTAAACACGGCTACCTGATACTGTTGTAACAGATTCTACGTTGACGTATTCTTGCAAAGAATCATATTGACGAACTAAAGTGTGGATTGTTGTTTGAATATCTTTTGGAATAGTCAAACCAGCATGTCCAGCACCATCTGTTTCGTCTGATGAAACCATGTTTTTAATTTGTGTGTAATTACCATAGACTAAGTTTTTGAAGTCATTGACAAATTGGTCTTTGATTTCCAATTCTTCATCATTAAGCGGTGCTTTTGGTGCTTCGATAACAGTGCGTGCTTGCGCTTCAACCAATTGTTCTTTCAAAGCATCACGGCGAACTTTAGCGTTATCGCGTTTGTCTTTCAAGTTAGCAAAAGCTTCTGCTGAGAAGTTGTCATCGTTCAAAGCGTTGTTAATCTGTTCGTTAAGGTCTTCTACTGTATGACCTGCTTCAATCCAAAGATTGTTAAGTGTGTTAATATCCATTAAATTTCTCCTTTTTTGTTCAATAAAATAGCCAGCTTGCGTTCTCGTACTGAGTTTGTAGGCTGACTTGGTTGTTTATTCAATTTTTCTTTAGCAATCAAGTTCTTGAATTTATTGATTGCTGCTTTGCTTGGCAAAGCATGAATGGCATTTTCAAAGATTGGCTCATCGTCAGATTCATTGAACATAATTTCATCTGCGAAGCCTTTATCAACTGCAGCCTTGGCATTTAACCATGTTTCGTTTGCCATCAGCTGTAAAATATCTGACTGCTTCATGCCCGTTTTAAGCTCGTAAGCCATAGCAATGGATTCATCAATGCCGTTTAGGACTTCTGATTCGTGTTCTAAATCGTCACTGTTTCCGACTGTAGAAACTGAAGCTTTATGAATCATAATTTGAGCTGTTGGACTAATGCGCACTGTGTCGCCTGCCATTGAGATAACAGAAGCCGCGGACGCTGCCAAACCTTGAATATTGACTGTAACGTTTTTTTCGCTATCTCTTAACATCGTGTAGATTTCAGAAGCTGCGAACACATCGCCACCGTTTGAGGCAACGTTTAGAATAATTTCATCATCTTCATCGTTCAAAATGGCTTGCTGAATTTTCTTTGGGTATGTGCTAGACATTCCGAAAAACTCATAAAATTCCCCAACATCGTTAGAAACAATATCGCCCTTAATATCAATCTTTCCTATCTTCCTCACCTCCTTTCAGTGACTGTTTACTGCTGTTCGGATTCTCACCAACTGGCAAATCTTTAGGTAAAATTTCTGCTTGTTGTAGCATGTACAAGCCTTGGTTTTGAGCCACTACTCCAGTTTTAACTAACTCGCTAATACGCTTGATGTAGTTTGAACCAGTTGGGTCAACCGCTGGAAAAATGTCCGAATCAATGTCGCACCCAAGCTTATTGCTGAGTTCGCTAACAAACGGTCTTAAATACCTCGCAACCGCTTTAGCATAGACATTCATTGACATATCCAAAGATGATTGCTGGTCGCCTTTTCCACCGACGACATTTTCAGGAATGCCGTAAACTTTAGCAAATTGCCCCGTCGTCCAATCGGCTTGGCTAAGCAGTTGAGCCACATTTGACTTGATCTCAAGCGGTTGGAAGTCTTCCAAGTCATCCAAAACCAAAGGACCACCGTTCATCTGTTTCATGGCTTGACGTGAGCGTGATTGTTTAGTCTTGAAGTCTAGTAGACCACCACCCTTGATTTTCAAAATCCCGTTTGCATTCAATGCGTTTTTGAGCGAATTAAGCGTTAGATTGTCACTAGCTTTCTGGATGTTTAGCTCTCTAGTTAGCGCCATGAGTGGACTAACACTGGTCTTGCCACCGTCCACAGACAGCAGACGAAAATGCAAGACATCGTTTTGCGGAACGTTCATTTTCGCTCCAATTTTGGGATCATCAAACGTGATATTGTAATAGAGACCATTTTCATAGTTCAATGTATTCACGCTGACTTGTGAAGGTCTCAAAAATTCCCATTTGACGTCTTTCCCGTTAACGTTGCGCCAGCGATAAGCGAACGCCTCGCCACCTAAAAGAAATTGAGCAAAAATAGATTGATAAAAACCAAAACGATTTGAATTGTTAGTTGGATTATCAATAATTCCTTGCATACGTTTGTTAGCAGTCAGTCGAACTGTAGCCAAATCATTCGAAAGCTGATTGATTATTGAAAACAAATCCGAATTTTTCAGCGCTGACTTAGCAGACACCCATTCGTTGCCAGTCAGATTAGCCGTTAAATAGTTATAATCATCATCACCAAAGAATTGTGTAGCTGGTGGACTCTCAGTCGTCTGATTCATAAAATTAAAAATCGGCAAATATTCTCACCCCCTTTCTAAAGCGACTGCTTAATCAAGTTTTGACTTAATCCACTTACAAAGCTCTGCGATTAAGTAATAAACAGAGCCCAAAATAGGGACTAATGCGACAAAGCTGAGAGCAAGAAATACTAAGAACGCAAATACGCCCATCATTCCCAGTGCTGCATTTAAAATTGCTGATACCATCATTCTTTACCTTTCCCAGAAATCAATTCACTGATTAAACCAGCAAGAATGAATGTAATTGTCATACTAATACCAAAAGCAATGTGTTGCTGGTAAAAAGTTGTTAAATTAGCTGAAATTGCTGCTAAAACGAACATAATCACATCAAAAACAGCCCAAATTGCTCTAAAAAACTTTAAAATCATTGTTATTTTCACCTCTAATATTCGTCCAATAGCCCGCTTTCTGGGTTTTTTAACCAATCCAAAACAGCCTCTTGTGACATATGCTCTACTTTCCATGTAGGGTTGTTTGTGATTGCATAGTCTTCAAACGCATACATAGCGTCATACATGCCATCAATGATTGCATCGACCACGTCAATCTTATATGTAGATTTCATCTTATCTACTTGAATACCAATGTTGTCTTCTTTGATAACCGCATTTATTAAGGCTTTACGCATAATCTCATCATCAATTCGCGTAATATTGCCTTCAATAAATAACGTTTGAAGGAATTTAGTAGGGTCTTTTAATTCACTAGTACGCTGTCTAATTGGCATTAAAGGAAAACTTGTGTTAGCTTCTAGAGCTTTAATAATCTTAGACACGCCCATAGCATCGTAACCAAAAAAGACAACGTCTAGTGCGTTGTCTTCGACATAATCTAAGAACCAGCGGTAAACTTCCTCAGGGTTTATCAGCCCTTGCGGATGGCTTGTAATCGTACAAAAGCCCTTAGCTTCCAAGTCTCGATAGTTAACACCGTCTTGCTCCATTTTTGCCTCAAGTGAACCCGCTTGTTGCCAAGGGATGAAACTGTGCTGCTCAATGTGCCATTTTTGGCTACCATCTTCGCCTAAATACGGGTAAACAAAACCAATTGCTGTGTTATCGCTGAACATAGAAGCGTCAAGACCGACATACACGCGCTTACCACGTCTATCAAATTCATCAACGACTGCATTCTCAATATCTTTCAAGTCAAGAAAACTATTGCTATCAGCAAGCAGCCAACAATTCATGTTTTTGACTTGGAAGTCCCCAAGTTTCCCCATGAGCATGTTTTTATCACGCTCAGAAATCAAACCTTTCATGAGGCTGCTCTTTAAATCTGGATGATTCAACAGCGGATTACTTTTAGCCCAAGTTTCTGGCTGGAATGTTTCTTCCAGATTGTCTTGCGACCAAATCAAACAAAGTTGGTCATCACCAGAACGGTCAAAATCACGTTCCATGATCTCAATGAGTTTCTTTTGCTCTCTATGAAACGGAACGTCAGGTGTTTGATAAGACGTTGAAATCTCAATGAAGCGAGAGCCTTCAGTATTGACCTGACCAGATGTGATTTTTGAAATCCCTTCATCTGTTTTTAACTCACCGACCTCGTCAGCTACTGCCATCTTGAAGTGCTTACCATCGAACTTCCCAGATTCGAAAGAAATAGTCTTAATGCTATTATTGTCAACGGACGCTTTAATTTCTCGCGCATACAAATTTAAGCCAATCTCTGTTGCTAGTGATTTAAACGGCTCGTTTTCAATAATTCGTTCCATCATCGAGCTGACATAGCCATAGAGCTTCATTGTTTGTTCAAAGTTTAGCGAACTAACAAGAAAGTCTTTGTTACTTAGACCGATGGTTTCAATTAAAAACGAATAATTAAGACAGATACCAGCGATCATCGTTTTCCCTTGCGCACGAGCCATTGAAAGTACGATATTTGAGAAGCGTGGTAGACCATCTAAGTCTAGCCATGCATACATTTGGCTGAAGATGAATAATTGCCAGTCCATTGGTTCAAGTTTTTGAGATAGGTCATCAACGTTTGGCACTAACGACAAGAATTTCAAAAAGCGATTAAACGCATCAACCGAATATACATAAGGGAAGTCCTCTTGGCCCTGTCTTTGCAAGTCTCGCAGGTGACGGAAACAAGCTAACTTAGTTTTGTAACCAGTGATTATCTTTTCGTCTAGCACGTTAAAACAGTACTGTGTGCCAGCGTCCGTGTATTTTTTGCGGACAAAAGAAAAATCGATACTTTGATAAGCACCGATTACATCTTTTGTTTTTGTTAAATCAATGTTGACTATGTTCCCTCACCTCTTTCTATCCAAAGAATTCTTTCATCTTATCTTTAACTTCGCGATTATCCGCCTGTTCGCTCGCAATTTCCATAAGTTCCTGACGTCCTTTTGGTGTCAAACCAAGCTGTACACCAATTTTATTTAAAGTATCAACTGCGTCCTTCATTGTGGCGACTGCTGGATTCTTTCTAAAACCAAGCGACTGTTCGCCGAGAATCTCACCAGACCCTTGAGCTTGGATAGGCTTTGTTATTTCCTGTTGGATGCCGTTTTGTTTAATGTCCTCGTACGCTATTTTGTATATTTCATAGTTCGTGCAGTAAGTTTCAACTAAAAACGTATCAATGCGTTGAACCTTGTTCGTACTTTCTAAAAACGGAACGATTTTGCGCCAAACTTCCCTTGCCACTGTCCCCAAGTGGTTTGGCGGGTCGCTGGGTAAACGCCCATCGTTCTGCTGATAATACGGATTTTTAACCACTCATCATTTCTCCTTTCAAAACTCTTTATGACACCCCTTAAAAATCTGAAAAATTGGTCTGCGGCACAAGAAAACACCTTGTGGTGGCTCTCCTTGGCACGAGAAGGGGGGCGGGGGTCATTTTAAAACTCCTCGAATGTAATTATATCCCCGAGCAGTAAAACGGCGCTATGGGCGTTTTAGAGGCCTTCTCGCACGTCTTTCTTTTTACGGGCTATTAATCCAGCCCACTGGCTCACTGTGAGCCTTAAATTCGTGTTTCTATGCGTGTTCCCTTGCCCTGTGCCATAAGTTTCCTGCTCTAGCTTACGTTTGACGTTATCACAGTCTCTGCAAGCCGTCGCGATGTTGCTTATGTCCGTCCTAAGCTCTGGGAAGATCTCAGCAGGCAGAATGTGGTCGCCAATCTTGCTGTTAGGTCTAACCACACCAAGAGCAAGGCAATATTGACAAAGATAGTTATCACGTTCCAAAGCTAGCTTACGAAGCGAAGCCCAAGTCTTTGATCTATAAAACTGATAACGCTCTTTGTTTGCTTCGTCTTTGTTGCGAACTCGCTTGTTGTAATATGTACGGCTGTATGCCTCGCGCTGCTTAGCATACTCGGCCTCATATTGCTTATGCTTGTCACAATAATGTGCAGGTCTTTCTACTAACGTATGACAGCCTGTGTATTTACACCTACGAACCATTGGCAACCTCATCACTCCCTTCTAGTGTATAAATAAAAGACAATAGCCTTTGACTACTGCCTTATCCTTATTATTCGATACTACTATATTACCACTTTAAAAGTTACCTGCGTTTACAGTTGTTGTATATTTAATCACGTTTATTCTATATTTATTTCTTATCAGCAAATGTAGTTACATTTTGTTACCGTATGTGACCTTACTATTAGTAAGGTCTGAGGTACACCACAAACTGTGGGGTGTCTTGGGATTTAAAAAAGAAGATTGATTTCTCAATCTTCCAAAAAAGCCTCTGCTCTTCTTAGCCAAACGTAATACGTCTTACGTGTTGTCCAGCCTTTGCGCTCACAGATTTCATCAATAGTCAAACGGTCAATATATACCATCTGCAACAATCCTCTTGCTTCCAAGTCTGGAATTTCAGCGATTTGTTTCCTAAATTCACGTTTCTGTTTCATTGCTTCAGCTGTATACTCTTCAATCTCTTCTTTCGTTGAAATTAGTTCAACATATAGATCATCTCGTTTCTTGCGGTTTCCATTTTGAACCTTATCAGCTTGTAATGGACTGGCGTTGATTTTGAGTGCTTGAGATTCTAGCTTTTGTAATTGATTCATTTGACTTTCGATGTAATCATCTAACCATTGAATTTTTCGTAAACGTTCACAAGTTTTCATCCTGCCACTCCTCAAACATGGTATAATATTAGTGAATAATTTCATATTAAGGAAGAGCTTGCGCAAGCGCTGGTTCTTTTTTTCAGGCTCTCGCCTTGCATAATAACAGCCGACTGCTAGAGCTGCGTTAGATTGTAGAAAGTAACACTTAAAAAAGGTCTCCTCACTCTCTATATTTTAATTTCAGCCTTGCCAGCGGCGCCTAGTAACAAACTGACTGATTGTACTTTTAGAAATTGCAAAGGAGTTCCTCCATTCTATTATTTAAAATTCTAGGCTTATACCCGTGCGCCGAATCGAACGACGCCGATACCATTACGGGTGGTTATTCCATGTCTGTAAATTCAATTTGATTGTCTAAAATGCCACTACATACATAGATACTTTGGAAATTGGGACTATTTCTGGTTATAGAGAGGGAGGGATTCGAACCCTCAAAGCTTTACGCTCCCTGATTTCAGGTAACCATCTTCCAATTCTGAGACCTCTCTGAATACCCACGAACCGAATCGAACGGTTCTAGATACCATTACGGGCAATTATTCCACCCCTCAATCCATATACCGCATTGGTGCAAGTATAGCTGTAGCTAGATCGCACTCTAGCGTGATAGTCCTGTGTGGGTGTTTTTCGTTATAAGTAATAGTTGTCTCATTACATTGTAACGCGCTAAAAATTCGGATTATTGTTTTTAAGTTGTAACTATCAACCCTAAAGAAATCAGGTGACGTACTGTTATGATAATTTGTGAAACAGTTATTATAGAATGAATAATCTAGAAAACGGTGCTTTTTAGTTTCTTTTTGGTGTGTTTTTGGTTTCATGTTTATTCTCCTAATAATTCTGGATTTTCATAAATTCTCGCCTTAACAGTCGACCAATCGCATCCAAAGTAAGAAGCAATCCAATTTATTGTTTTGCCGTCAGAGAGCAGTTCTCTAAGTTTATCCTTAGGAATATCCACACGTTTTTTCATTTTCATCCCTTTACGTCTTTTATTTGCTAAAGCAATTTTTTCTCTGTGAGAATCTGAAAATATTCTTCCTTTGTTGTGGCTACTGTTATGAGCAGAGTTTAAAATAAGTGATAAATTTTCTTTTCGTGCATCAAGTTTATTTTCGTTCAAATGGTGAACACTATATTCAAATGGTAATTTTGTGTTTAACCAATACTGCATCAACAATCTGTGAATATGTATTTTTTGATTGTGTATAGACACAGCTGGATAATTTCCATGCAAATAAATTTTCTTAACGGACGAAGTAGGCTTTGATTGATACCAAAGAATTGCTTGCTCTAACTCATTTAAGTCAACAATACAATTGCATTCATTTATGAATTCAATACGCTTTTGAAAATTAACTATCAAGCAATTCACCATCCTCCCAAATGTTACCAATGACTTCAAGAGAGTGTAGGTCAATGTCCTCGGCTAATTCCCAAAAAGTAAAGATAATATCAGCGTTAGCATCCCTGACGCCAAATCCCGCAAAATTCTTATCGTAAGCTACTTCTTCTGTGTAAGTGTTGCAGCCGCTCTTATATTTCACAATGTCACTTTCAAAGATTTCATTGCCGTTCTTATCTTTAAGCCCTGTTGATTGCATGAGGACTGCACCATTGTACGTTTCACCATTTTCGAACTCACGCCAATCAAGATAGAATTCTCCGTCATAAACTACTGGCTTGTCATACATTTCTGAATCAAACCAAGCTCTAAATTTTGGTATCATTTTCTGCCTCCTTAATCATATAAAATGCATTGTGTGCGCCATAATCGTACAACCAATAGCCATCACGCTGTATTTTACGGATATACCAACTTTTGATTCTTGACCTGCTATCAATCAAACGTTGCATGTACTTTTCTGCTTCTGCTTTCGTGTCAAATGCGCTTTGTAGTTCTGGCTCGTTGTCGTTTATTTGGAAATATAACTCAAACATCATTGTTCCACCTCTCTTATTTCCAACTTGCAAAAATCCATATCGGTCATATAATAATCTTTTTCTATGTTTTTGAGAGCTCCACTGAAATTGTTCGCTGTTACAGTGAACGAAAACACTGGACCAGCATCTTCAAACCCGACAACTTGATAGTGTTTCATTCATCTTCACCTTCCACTTCTTCAAAGTCGTATAAACCATTACCCCAGTACGCAAGCTCTTCCCATCGTTTCTCTTCAGCTGTAAATCTTTGATTTTCACTAGAACTATTTTTATCATGGTAAAACCCGAAACAATAGCATAGATATTCACCAGTATGTCTGTTTTTAGCGATATACAGTTTTTCTTTCTCGACTTCATAACCAAATAGCCATGCTTTCGCAAATGTTTCAGAATTATCATAAAACCAACTAGTTACCTCTCCCTCATCCCTCATAACCATGTTGTCTATCGCTTCAGAGAGCGCAGAGCACGAACGTTGTTCGCTAGAGATGAAATCTGCCACGTATTGCGGCACTACTGGTTTTTCTTGGACATCAATCTGGTTGATAATGTAAATAGCCTCATCAAGCGCTTCGTTGTAACCAAGACCGTAATTACTAAGACAGTTTTCTAAACTTTTTTTACTTTTAATCTTCTCAATCGCTTCTTGTTTATTCACTTCATTCTCACCTCAACTTCAAACTCATTATCTTCAAGAGTCACAGGAATAGTTATCTTCATTGTGCCTTTCTTAGGAATAAGGTCTAACATACTTTCAATGACTTCTTTACCAATTGCAAGTTGTGCTTCTAATAATTCAACATGTGGTTCTTCCATTTTTTATCCTCCTAACAACTTTATCAACAAAACTAAGATGATAGTAATTATAATCCGCATAAAATCGCCGCCTTAATCGTGCTGTACTTGCGCATACGTTGCTTGTCTTCTTTATCAGATACAACATCAACCACCTCAATTTTATCTTCAGGCGGTTCTTCGTCATAGCTAACCTCTTCCATGTGTAATTTTACTCTTTCGATGCCGTTTCTTTGTTCGTACTGTGAAAGATATCCCAATTTCACACCTAAAAATTCAGCACATTTTTCACGGGTGCCAGTAAATAACCACTCGCCATCTTTAAATAATTGGTATACCCAAACTTTGCGGCGCTCTTTTTCCTCCCGCGGTTTGCGTGTTAGTGTTCGTAGTTCTCTGCGTTTTTCCTGTAAAACATGTATCCCTTTGCGGTGTCTGGTATATACCGTAACTGGTGAGATCCCTAACCTTTCAGCAATCTCATCAGCTGTTCCCGTAAATACCACATTGCCATCTATTATCAAATCATAGATAATAACTTGCCTTTTGTAATTAGCCATCTTTCATCACCTTAACCATCATTTTTTTAATTCTTTCGTTTGGCAAATCTTCCAGCCGTTGTAATTTTCTAGCTTTATATGCGCTGATGCCAAGTAATTCGCCAACGTCTTCTGGTTCGCTTATGCCTTTGCTATATAACCAGCCAAGAAACTCATCCAGCACATCAAGAACCGTTTTGCTATATGTTTCATAATGCGTGACGGAATATTTAGCACGCATTTTGTTGCCGCCTTTTCTCATGGTCAAACCTCAACTAAAACATTGCATGAGCGTTTTCTTTGGCTCGGGTAGCGCCAACCTTCAACAGTTTTTACCTTGTATTTTGCAGCCTCAGCGATTTCCTGAATTGTGCCAATCATAATAAATTCATCACCTCTGTAATATGCGTATTCTTTCGGTTTTCTCATTCTAATTCCTCGATTTCAATTTCAATTCGTGGATTTGGACTATACAACTTTCTAGCTCTCAAATCACAGACTATGTTGTCATCTGACCAAACGATTTCAGCTTTTGAAATGCTATCAAACAATGATTTGATTAGGTTGTCCGAATCTGGCTTTTTAACGTGCCATAAGCGCTCTGAAATGTATTTTAAATATAATTGCTTAGCTTTATTTTTCGCACGCTCTGAGGGCTTTTTAGACACGTTCTGGGGCGCCTTCATGTAAAATGTCACTTCTACACGAACAGCACCGTCAAAATAACGTCCATCATAATTATCTTTGATGTAGTCTGTGACCTGTTTTCGCCACTTCATCATTTTTGGGTCTTCATACACTGCAGCATGTCGTCCTCTAATTGTAGCTCGTGGTCTTGACTGTGGTTTTGGTTCAAATGGTATTAGAAACATCTTTATTTCTTCTTTCAAAAATCAAAAGCGGACACATTTAAAATGTGAGTGAGTAAGGCTTGTGCCCGCTGAAATTCTTTACATGTCGTCCTGTTAACCGACACATACTTTCTAGCTCGCTTTTTACGTGGTTCGCGACACGTTGTTTTTTTAATAAATTTCGATTCGTTTTGTGAGTTTCTTCTCTCTGCTAATTAAGCACTTCCGCCAATTCTTCTTGTGTTAGCGGCTTGATTTTCTTGTAACCACTAACGGCATAATTCTTTTTGTATTCAAAGCCGATTTTTTCAAGCTCTGCTTTGAAAAAATCCTTTTCTGCAGAATCCGCAAAATATACTTCCAATGTCATTTTTTGGGCATAGCGTTTTGAGCTGTTTTCGGCTTCTCTGAGCGATGTCTCTTTATTTCCGGATAATTCATCGCTTTCTAAAATCTCGCCCGTTTTTGGGTCAAAATTTGGCAATTTCTGTGGTTCTAGCACTTGCTGACGTGCTAGCTCTGCTTCTTGAGCTTTTCGCGCTTCGGCTTTTTGTTTTTCAAAACGATAATCGGATTTAATTTGTTCTAAAACTTCGGCAAGCGTCAAATCTTTCAGCATACGAATATATGGCTGGTCTGTCATGTTGTATTCAGCGCATTGACCAGAAATCGCTGCTTTCGCTTTTTCAAATTCTTGCTGCTTTTGAAGTTCAAATGTGATTGCGTCATCAAGTGATTTCATTGTCACTTTCTTAAGCGTGACACCGTCAGCCATAAAATCGCCTGCTTTAATAAACTCTGTCGCTTTTTCGTCAAAAATCCGTGGGTCGAGCAGATATTCGGCGCATTTGTTGGCAATATAGCCTTTAACTGTGTCTAATCGCAAAGCCTTTTGATTATCTTCAAACTCTTTTACATCACTAGCGATTTTATTGATAATGTCGTTGATTGGTTCGGACGCTTCCTTGATATAAGTATCAAAATCATTCGTCGGTTTGGAAAGCTCACGTTTGATTTTGATACGTTCGTCTGAAATTTGCTTTTGAAGTTTGCGCAAATCAGCTAAGACCTTCTTATCACCTTTGATAGTTGACGCTGTGACCGTGTAATTTTGATATTTAGCTACTACGTCATTAATTCCTTGTTCAAACACTTCACGGTCAATGATTTCAACCTCGGCTTGTTTGACGTTTACTTGTAACTCTTGCATTCGTCATCACCTCTTAATAAACCAATTCGCCGTTTTCGTCTAAAAGCTCTGTTTGTTCTTCTTGTGCTAGTTCTGCTTGCGCTTCTTCTTGCTGCGCTTTTTGATTTTGCCAATTCTCAATCTGTGCTTGCTTACGCGCAATGACATCTTCTTGAGTTTCCTGTGGTGTTACATCAATAGGGGCTGCTTGCTCCATTTCGTCTGTTGTGTAAAGTCCGCCCACATCTTCTGAAAATGTATCTCGAACTGCTGCCACAATTGCGACCTTCTCAATCATTTGTCCTGGTGCTTTTCCCCACCAGTTCTTACCTGTGTTATAAGCTGATAGTTCTACCTCGCGATAGACTGGACGACTTCTGTCTTTACGATAAACTTCACACCAGCCACCTACTAGCTTGCAATTTTTAGGTAAGATAACTCCCTTTTTACTTTTTAGTTCGCCTGTTTGATTTTCATAGATTACACCACTTTCAAATCCGTCATAGTTAGGGTTTTGTTCTGCTCGCTTCATGAAGGCATCTTTTGAAACAACGATTTGAGCTGGATTGTTACCATATTTGATAAAATATACTTCTTTAGTGAATGGATTTAAATTTCTGTTTTTTACAATTGCTAGCAACGTTTGCAATTCTTGTGGGCTCGCTTGATGTTTTGGATCTACAAAATTTCTAAGCGTTGCTCCGTCAAGTTGTTGTAAATCAGTTAAGTATCCGCCTTTTTGTTGCGTGATTTCGTTTGTTGTCATTTTTACCTCTCCTAATCATCTAAAATATGCTGATTAACTTTTACTGGAATATCAACGGTAAAATTGATATTTATTGTAATTTTCTTATCAGTCATACTTGCTAACTCGTAAAATAAATCTTCATCAGTATAGAGCGCATAATATTGATAAAGATTTTTTAGCGTTGGTGAATCGTCATCTAACAGATAATCAATAACTTCAATGTGCGCTTCTCTCCAATCGTCCGCTCTTGTGATAAGAACGTCATCGAGTCTTATTTCGAACATGGTTATGCCTCTTCTACTTCTGAAACAAACATTTTGTTCATTCCAACACCAAGCTTTAATGATGCTTTATCTATGAAATGATAAACAGCCATATATCGATTTTGCGCTTCGACTTCCATTCCAATATCGACACCATCATATTTTCCAGATACGTAATATTTCTTCATTTCTTCACCTCAAAATACAATCATTTCCATTTGAGACATCTTGCTGTCTCGTGCTAGCTTGTTGATTAGTTCTTCTTCGCTAAGCTCTAACAACATAGCTCTTACATCGTTTGAGTAGCTATAATAGCTTTGTTCAAACTGCTGAATAAGCTGTTCGTTTATGCCCATAGGTTCACCCTCTCGTCTGTCTTATTTTTAAACTGATATACATGTTCTTTCCCAACACCCTTGAAAATCCGTGAGAAGATGCGCTTTCCGTAGCGTCGCTGGATTTCATCAGGTGTCAGGTTCGTTGTTATAATCGTGTTTGTCCGCTTGTTTAATATGCTATAAATCAAGTTTGACGACCATTCAGACGTTTTTTCTGTGCCCAAATCATCCAAAACTAGATACTTAATCTCGTTATTCTTGTCCTGACCTGATAGCAATGTCGTATAGTGTGCTTCCAAGCTAAAATCTTCCTTGACCTTAGCTATCAAATCAACAACATTGATGACTGTCGCCAATTCTTTCGTATAGTCACTTATTGCCTTGATAGCACTGTAAGCCAAATGGCTTTTACCAACACCAACGCCGCCAACCAAAACAAGGTTGTTCTGAGCGCCTTTGATGTAACTTCTAGCCTCCTGCTTGACGAAATCGAGGTCTGCTTGTTTTTCTGGTGTGTCTGCTTTAAAGTTGTCAAACGTTGCCAGTTTCAACTCGCTATCCATCATGCTAAAATCTTCAAGATAATACAGCCGCTTTCTTTCTTCGTTACGCTTATAACTAGCTTGGGCTTTCTGTTCCTCAAATTCTCTGCGTTCCTCGTATCCGCATTTGAGACATAGTACTGTACCCGTCTTTTTAACTCTCACTTTGGGACGTTGATGTTTCTCGCACCATTCTTCTGTTTGCTCTGTCTGAGCGTCCAAAATTGGCTGCATAGCCTCTTTCATACTTTCAAACTCACTCATAGCTAGTACCCTGACCCTTGAATACCAAAGCCGATAAAATCTTTATCTGGCTTACTGTTGCTATGCTTACTTTGTTTTTCTTTTGCTTGTTCTAAAGTAGTTATCCCCTCATTTCGCCATGAAGTAAATATTCTTTCAATATACGATGGGTAGTTAGCTTCGTTAGTCATAGCTAGTTTTAAAGCGTATTGGTAAAGCTCGTTTCCAAATTCATTAATATCTGCAAGGATGTCTTGTTGAATAAATGCGTTTTTTCGTTGCTTCGGAAAAGCTTCAAAAAACATATCGTAAGATTTACGGATTTCATCAACTTCCTCTTGTTGTTGATTACTTAGTATTGATATATTAGTATTGATATTATTAGTATTGATTCCGTCTAATTTTTGAATGTCTTGAAATTCAGTTTTTGAATGCCCAACGTCTAATTTTTGAACGTCTTGAAATTCAGTTTTTGAATATCCAGTAATATATAATCGATTTGGCTTGTTCATACCTTGCCTTGTTTCTTTTAAAAGTCCCACTTGAGCAAGTTCTTTTTTTGCTTTTACAACCGAACCGTTAGCGCAATTAAGCTCCTTCATAAACTGCTCATTTGTAAAATACATGTAAATCTGACCGTCATCGTCATACCATTTATTTTTAATTGATAACGTTCTGCGGTCAAAAAGCAGCATATACATTAGCTTTGCTTTATCGCCCAAATCTTTGTAAGGTTCTTCTTTTAGAAGCCATTGCGGGAATTGATAAAAGGCATTGTTCTTTACTTCGTTAATATGCATCTGTTTTCTCCTCACCTAGATTAATCTGTTGCGAATATTGTGTGTTTTGTTATAATCTTTAGCACTCGCTTCCCAGCTTTTAAAAACATAACTTGGTTGAATGGTCTCTTGTTTTTTAGGTTTTGCAAAAATCCAATTAAATAATTTCATCTTCTACATCCTCCAAATTCAAAATTGATAAGCGTTTGCTTGCAAACGGTAAAACGATTATTTCTGTTAAAGCTAAAATAATTGTTGCAATAATTAAATATGTCATGTTAAATGTTTCTCCATTCGTTTTTTAACCATTCTTTTACTGCATCTCTTGGAATTCGATAAATTTTATCGTTCTTCTTAATGACAGGCATTCCTTTTAAAATGTAATATTTCAACGTGTCATCGCCGACACCAAGCCACTTCCTCGCTTCGCTTTGCGTCATCAGCGGGCTGAATTGATTATCTTTGTCCAAGAAATCAAGCTTATTTGCCAAAACTGACGTTACTACTGCGTCGATCTTAACTTCGATTAATTCAGCAATATCATTCATTTTTTGCCTCTTTTCTGGTATACTGTAAGTAAGTTTTGTTTTGTAAGTCACTGATTTCTCAGTGGCTTTTTTTGGTATAATCATCTCGAAAGGAGGTGATTATATGATTTCTAAAGAGCAAATCGCCCACGATTTGGCTATCGCAGTCATCACAGCAAAACTGTCTAAACAAAATTATCCACAAACTTCAAGACAGTTGCTCGTAGATTACGAAGCCGAATTAAAAGAAATCAAGCGCGTCTTCAAGGGCTATAACCGTTGAGTATGCTTCATAAGCTTCTGACAGTTTGATAAGCGTTAAAGCCCTGTGGCTTTCTCTTCTGCTGTCAGAAGTTTTTAATTCGTCTAGGGCAGATTGCATTGCTTCTAAAATAAGTTGTCCTGTTTTCATACTAATATCCTTTCTTTTTTTGTTTTCCAGCTAGGCTGGTATAGCCCTAGCAGACCTAATGGAGCTTCATTTCAACACGTCAATTATCTATAATTTTTAAGGAGGTTGTCTGCTAGAACCGTAGCAACCTAGCTGGAAATGTGGTTAGAACAATTCTACTTGTTCAATCAATGGGTAAATGTCATTATCTTTTAACTTTTCATAAATAAATCGTCGTCCAAGCTGTGTCCAAACAGTTGTAATTTTACTGTGAACTTTATTGTCTTTACCGACATAATCAAATGTTCGACTAGCAATATAGCCTTTACCTTGATATTTTGTGTAAAGAATCCATTGACCGTTAACTTTACGTTGAATACCGACTTGTTTCAAAATTTGGTTGAATTTATTAGCACTCATACCATAATCTTGCGCAATCTGCGTTGTTGTCAGCATGTCTTTTGTTTGCAAAATCAAATCAAGATAATCAGTTTGTTTTCTAGCTTCTTCAAGCTCTAACTGTAAGACCTCGTTTTTATGTTCAAGACTGATAATTTTCCGGTCAGCAATTTTAAGAGCTCGAGCCATGATTTTTTCAGGACTGTTGAAGTCCTTTTCAACTTGAATGAAGTATTGGCGAACCTCTTTACCTTTGTCGGTACGTTGAATCATTGCGATTTCTTTTGCCATGTCTAATTTAAGGACGTGGTCTTGTTTCGGACGCCCACCAGTACTTTTTTCCAAATGTGGAAGAAAGTCTTGACCTTCCGTAAAACCATATTCGGCCATACGTTCAAACCATGTTGTGTAGTTTGAATTTACATTCAAAACTTTATGAAGTTGGCGACCTAAAACAACAGGTTCTTGGTTTTCGTTTAAAGTAACGTTGATTAAGTTGTTCATGTGTTATCCTTTCTGCATTTGGTATAATGTAAATAAAAACAAATGAGGTACTGTATGATTATCATTTCACGAAAAGCTAGAAAATTATTAAAATCATTGCTTGATATTCAAAAATCCCAAGAATCTCCTCGCATTAAACCTGAACAGTATAAAAAACTGATAGATAAACAAGGCGAACCACTCGGCGAATTGATTCACCACAAATTAGTGGTTCAAGACATTGGCCACGACATTGGCGTTACTGACGAGGGAATTTATTTTTATCAAGCTTACAAAGAACATAACAGACATCTTTGGTTGACTTCGTTTTGGTTTCCACTAGCCGTCGCTTTCGTGACTACTGCTATCACACTAGCTATCAATTCTTTAATTTTTAAATAAAATCCAAAAAATCAATGTTCCTAAAAATACCCCTATAAGACTTCCGATAATCGCAAGCGCAATATCGTATCCGTCTAAATTCCACTCAAAGAACTCTTTGAGTTTTTTTAGTTTTTTCATGTCATATCCTTTCTGAATTCGTCTAAGCTAACGTCTAAAGCATCAGCGATTTTCACCATTCTACTGAAAGAAAGATCTCTCTTTCCGATGTTCATCAACGTGTTATAGCTGATACCAGTCTTTTCGGCTAACTCTGTGACTGTCATTCCTCTGTCAATAAGTAACTTGCTTAAAGTTTTTTTCATACTCAATCCCAAAACACAATATATAGTTTTTGATTGCATTGAAAACACAACATATTGTGTTATTCTATCCTTTCTGATACAATATAGATATGACAATCAGGTAAAAACTTTAACTACCAATTTAAGCGATTTCCTGTGAGTCAAATATTAAGGAAAGGAGAATAGTATGTCTGAACACTTAGTCACATTTCTGAAACACCGTACAATCATCACAGGTCAAGCAACAGTAGAATTTAGGTCTGAAATTGATTACACAATCGTTGCAGGCGAGGATGAAAACAGTATGGTTCAAGCAATAAATTTTTGTAAAAATGGTTTAGTAGTGCTTTCAAACTCTGAAACAAGAGAGTTATGGTCAAATCGTAAACCAATTCTAATTACAGAAAACGGTAAACAAGTTTTTACTTTTGAAACTGAATAACAGCCTGATTCAGAAGTACAGATAGCTTTCCGTTCTTGGAACTCAGAACTTGCTTATTAGCAGGTTCTTTTAATTTTTGTCTATACGGATAACGTTTTGGTTTCATGTTTGCTCCTCTTCATTTTGATATAATAGTTTCAATTCATAAGGTGAGACATTTTTAGGTCGCCCTTTTCAAGAGCGATAAGCTCTTTTTGTTTTGGTGTCTCACGGATTTCAAATTTTGTGAAATCGTCATAAGATAGATTTTCCAAAAACTTAATTGCCTTTTCAGCGTCAACGTGCTTGATGTTAGTGTACTTGGTCACGTTAAATGCTTTCTTCAAGCGTGAGTACATCAAGCGGATGAATTGACCCTTCTTAGATGCGAACAGGTTATCGCTTGGATGTGTTTTTTGTTCTTCAAAGTAGAAGTCAGCAAACACACCAGCTTTTCGGAAAACGATGCTTTTAATTTTTGAAGCTTCACCGTCATCAATATGGACTTTCTTGTTGACTTCTTCGACAAGCAACTCAATGTCAGTTAGCTTTTGATTAGTCTTTCTAACATTTCTATCCATTTCTTCCTTAATTCCGATGACTTCTTCCAAAAGCTGTTGATTAACAGTGCTTTGGGCAACCAGATTCATAGCTTGTTTCTTCTGCATTTCTACTGTTTCAGCGAGTAGATTTTCTTTTTTCTTCTTCTTACTCATTGATGATTTCTCCTTCTATGATTGTTCGTCCCATTTCTGGGATAATCTTGTTCATTTCGTCCAACCAGTTTTCGGTCAGCGTCAAGATGTCTCTGAGCTTTTCAATCTGAGCGTCTTTTCCAATGCCTTGGATAAGGGTTTTAAACCTGAGCGGTGCCATTTCTTCGTCAAAGAAGTCTTCAAACTTGGTAACGAGCTTACTGAGATTAAAAATATTAGTCACGCTATTTTCTAGCTTTTCCTTATCAGCTCGTAAGTGCTCAATGGACTCTTTCAAGGCTAGTGCCTCGGATGTTTCTTTCTCGAGCATTTCATAAGACGCTTCCTTAAGTCGCAAGCTACGTTTGACTGATTCAAGCTCGTCTGCTAGGTCTTTATTTTTGCCTAGTAGTTGCTTGTTAAGGTCTTGCGTTGCTTTGTAATCATGTGGAATGACTTCCTTTTCGATTACTTTTTCCTTGGCCTTAGTTTGTTTGACACGTTCCAATTCACCCTTGACCGCTTCCAGTGCTTGGTCTTTGAGTTTTAGACGACGCTCAAGCTCTTTATATTCTTTGTGAGTTTTGATGTCTCCATTAAATACTGCTTGATTGACCTCTGGGTTTGCGGATGGTTTAGCTACTTGGGCTTGCAACACTTTTGGTAAACTTTCAAATTTTTCGATATTTGTTTGTTCGTTTTGCGAACAAACAAAATTGTAATGGTTGATATATTCATAAGCTTTAGTTTTCTTAAACCCTAAACTTCTGTACCATTCTTCGAAACATCCGTACCCTCTAGTCGAAAGCTCTTTTTGAGCTTTGGCAAGTTGTTTCCCTATTTCATAAGCACTCTTACTTTGAATGCCGTAAATGATGTTGGCACGTTCTTCAAGAAATTCTTTCGTCTTTGCATCGAGCAAAGAGTAGTCGAAATCATTTGGTGCTATTTCGTTCATTGTTACTCCTTCCTAATTATGTTCAATATCTTGAACTTTATATTTAAAAAAATATGAATTAATTTCATCGCTTGGAATTTGTAACAATTCGCAAGCTTTTGAAATTTCTGGCTGTTGCCAGCCACGTTTGTTGTTTGTCTTATCAGATATTGACTTTTCAGACAAGTTCATGCTTTGTGCGAACTTTTTCTTTGTGCCAAAAACTTCAACAATTTTTCCGTTTAATTTGGAATAATCATATTTGTAAATCATAGATACTCCTTTCTTTTTGTTCAACATCTTGAACTTTATGATTTTATTATAGCACCTCAAAAAAATAAAGTCAAGTCTTTTTGTTCATTTTTTTGAACTTTTTTTACTTCAATCTTGAACTTTTGGGAAATATACTATATAATATACTCATGAAAGGTGATATAGTTATGAAAGAAAATACAGCTCAAAGATTGGCTCAAATAATGAATGAACGGAATTTGAGGCAAGTTGATATTCTTAAACGGTCGGAAAAATTCCAAAAAGAATTGGGAATAAAACTTGGCAAAAGCGCCCTCTCTCAATATGTTAGTGGGAAATCTATTCCAGACCAAGATAAATTAGTTCTTCTATCTAAAACACTAGGCGTATCAGAAGCATGGTTAATGGGATATGATACTAATGAATCAACTGATGTCAAAAAAGAAGCCATCGACCTTTCAAATTTGCGTGAAAAAGTCGTGATGTTTGACGGTAAGCCATTATCTGATGATGACGTTAAAAAAATAGAACAAATTATTAGACTTTCAATTGAGGTAATGGGAGATGAAGATTGATGAGCTTTTAAAAGAATATAAAATTTCATTATTCGTCTTTCCTGCCGAAATGTGGGAAAGGTCTGGGTTCTACTTCCCAGACCTAAGACGAATATGCATTAACGAATCATTGTCTAAACAAGAACGTGAAAAAGTCATCTTACACGAACTTGGGCATATCAACCACGACCCAAAGCATTACAAGAGACTACTTTTGCAATATGAAAATCAAGCTGATAGATTTATGATTCATGAGTTATTAGTTGATTATTTGAAAACGACCGATATTTACGATTTTAATTGGGTTCGCTTCGCTACGCAGTATGATATTTCTACAACTTGGGGTGAAGCGATGATACAAGACGAATTTAGGAAAATTCAACAAAGTGTTATTTAAAACTACGTGCAAATACTGAACCACGTTAAAAGCTGAATAGGAGAATAAAAGAAAATGTGGGTATTACTATTCTTAGCAGGATCTTTAGGTTTTATTGTTGCTATTGGGGTTTTACTTTGGTCGTTTATCAAAAAAAATAAAGATCTACGCAAAAAATCACTTATTGGCGGACTTCTTGCCATAATTATGTTTTTCACAGGCGTTATGATTTCGCCTACAGATGATTCGGACTCGTCTGTAGAAACACCAAAAACAGAACAGACTTCTACAAAACAAAGCAAAAAAACTACTAAAAAATCAAGTGAAACTAGCTCATCTTCAAAAACCGCTTCTAGCTCGTCTAGTACAGAAACAAGTTCAAGTGCAAAAACTTATGACGACGCCGCAAATGCAGCATTCGCCTCTGAATTCAACACTCAAATCAACGATGCTTTAAGGCAAGGTGATGTCACAGATTCGTTTGCTGTCATGCCAAACGGTTCAAACTTAATAGATGTGGTTGTCCCACAGGATTATAAATACTTGCCAAATTCACAAATTCAACAATTAGCAGATACAATTCTTTCTGCTAAAGAAAATTGTTTCCAAGAATGGAACGCAAAACCAGAAAACAATTATGATCAAACATACGGGCCTATGCTTTACGTAAAATCACCAGACGGTACTACTCTTGCCAAAGAATCATTCTGGGGTGGTAAAATGAAACGTGTAATAGACAATAATTAAAATAAAAAAATCCCTCACACTCTCCATCGCCAAACTTTGAGTGTAAGGAATAAAAATGATTGGTATAAGAAATTGTCCTAGTAAAAAACTAGGCTTCTTTCTTATACTCATTTTACCATAGAAACGAGGAAAAAGACAATGGCATTTTATAGAAAGAAAAAGTCAGGTTGGCAATTCCGGATCAGCTACAAAACAGCTGACGGAAAATACAAAGAAATATCTAAGAGTTGCTTTAAAACCAAAGCGGAGGCTGTCAATGCTGCAGCCATCGCACAAAAAGAATTGTCAGAAGGTGTTCAGGAAGACAAAAATATAACACTTGCTGATTATTTCAAAGAATGGATGGAAATCTACAAAAAGCCTGATGTAGACCCCGAAACCTATTCAAAATACAAATTTACCCATAAAGTTATCAAAGAATATTTTAAAAACGCCAAACTGTCTAAAATCACTGCTACACAGTACCAAAAAGTCTTTAATGATTTAAGCGAACGATATGTCAAAGAAACCGTGAAGCGTATTAATTCCAATATCAGACAAGCGATTAAAGTGGCAATACACGAAGGCAGTTTAAAGAAAGATTTTACAGCTTTGGTCAAGATACATTCGTCTGTTGAATCCAAAAAAGAAGAGAACAAGTACCTTGAATTAGATCAACGTGCAGAATTTATTGAAAGTGTCAGCAAGACGATTCAATATCAATCTAGCTTCTTCTGCTATGTTGTTGCAAAAACAGGTCTGCGTTTTTCGGAAGCACAAGGTTTGACGAATGACGATAATTGTATAAATCGAAAAGAGTTATACATTTACATTTTTAGAACGTATAAAATCAATGGTGCAAGGCGTGGCTGGGGCAAGACTAAAAATCCACAGTCAGTTCGCAAAGTTCCAATTAATCAAGAATTCTTAGATATGCTTGATAAGTACTTAGCCACTGGTTTTGTAGAAAACGATGACAATAGATTGTTTACTAGAGTTTCAAATAACATGGCTAATAAATTGATTAAGAAACGAACTCAAACAGAAGTTACTTGCCATGGTTTAAGGCACACATATGTAAGCTTCTTAATTTACCACAATGTTGATGTCGTTTCTATTGCAAGACTTGTAGGACACAAAGATGCAACAGAAACTTTGCAAACCTACGCCCATTTGTTTGAGAAAAAACAAGACGAAGTTTTCGACTTTGTCCGAGGTATTGCCTAGTTTTCGGGCTGTTTTCGGGCTAGCCCACTTTATAACGTAATAAAAGCCTTGAAACCAAGCCTTTTTTAATATAGTTGTATCCACCCTAAGGGAATAAGCAGTTATTATATAGTAAGAAATAGAACAAAAGACCTAGAAAAAATGAAGGAAATCAAGTGTTTTTTTCTTCTCTTTTTCTAGGTTTTTTCGGGCTTTTCGGGCTGATTCCGGGCTCAAACAAAAACACCCGAAAAAAATCGGGTGCAATTTGTAAGATAAAAAAAGTACCTCGAAAGAGGCACTTATAGTATAACATAATTTATTAGATAAGTTCAAGAGCAGATTTTTTTGATTTTGTGGTTATAACGACAATAAAAAAAGGACTAGCTCACGCTAGTCCAAAACGTCATTTCTCTTTAACGTGTACTCGCCAGCCCACACATTGCCGTGTATGCTTATTATGCCATAAACGTGCATGACTGCTAACTCGTAGAACTCTACTAGTTCATTAGGGAGAACATAGCCAAATACTAGCCCATTCTTTCTAATAATTTGTACAGTATCACCCTTTATATAGCCTCTATCAATCGCTTTTTTTAGTTCATTATAATATAGTGTGAGTTTTTCTCCTACTTGATTATTCGAAAAAAGTCTCGATTCATCGAGGCTTTAGAAAAAAACATATGAGATAAAAGTAATGGCTGTTAAAAAGATGACTATTGTAAAATAAAATGAATGGCGCATATAGAAATGTTTCCATTTATGCTTACAACCATTTTCACACTCTTCGACCATACAATGTCCAATTTTTTTGTCAGTTATCCTAGCAATCCACAATAACAATGAATATAATAATGTCAAAATACCAATCAACATTAAACATGAAATTGTTATCATCTTAGATAAGTCCATTGTTTGTAAATCATCACCAATATCAAAAACCGATCTTGCAACCTCAATGCCACCAAATAATACAAAAACAAAAGCAGAAAACACACCTAAAATAGCAATAAAATCGGTATAAATTGAAGATTTGGTATCATGAATATCATCTACATCATTCCCAATTTTTTCTGTTGTTTTATCAAGAACTTTCAGTTTTTTATCTAAATCTTCCGAAAAGTACTTTTGTTCTAATAATAAACGATGAGCATTTTTTGAATTTTTTAGAATATACTCTTTTTGAACTTGGGCTAGTGTGTAATTATTTTGTATCTTTTCTAAGTTTTTCTTTAAATTTTCACAGCTATTACCCGTATAAGAAGTTAATATTAATGAAATGTTGCCAAATAATATCTCGTTATTTTCATCACTATTTTCATTCTCGTAAACAACCCCAGCTATTTGATCATACGGAATTGTCAAATCAGGATCGTCTAACTGTTCATGATACATAGACAGAAAAGATGATTTTTGTTCATCATCCAAATTTGCTATATCATAACCTAATAAAATATCAACAGCCCTTATTGCTAACGATCCCATATCATAGCCTCTTTGTTATTTTCAAAATAATCTTTTATTTCTTCAGTAGTGTATTTTATTCCTTTAACACCATCTTTAATTCTTGGCTCTTCTTTTTTCCAAGGAGTATGTGAATGTGTTATATCAACAAGATAAAAGGGATCGAAATCTAATAAAGCATCTACGGTGTCCTCAATTAATTGATAATTTTCAACTGCATCAGACTCATATTTAACAATTTTTAAATCAGATAAATTAGCAAATGGATTTGTATCAAATGAAATATATTCTTTAACAATATCTTTACCAGAAATGGCAAAAGCCCCAAATCGTTTATATTCATGGTATACACTTGGAACTACTGGTCCATACTGCCATTTTTCCATACTTTCTTCAAAAAGAGGACTATCATTTTCAACAATATTTCTTGCATTTACAAAATATAATAATTTTTGTAGTTTAAGGTTGTTGATTGGATATCCTTTTTTATTTGAATATTCTATTATATAATTTGCAACAAATAATGCTGGTGTCATAATTTACCTCCTTTTCATATATTATATCATGCTTGTCAAGTACTATATATTGGTGGTTATAATATACAACGGCACAATATATAGGAAAAACAAAAAAACGCCTCCAGCAAAAGCCGAGGGCGTAAAAGTGTTTGCTATTTAATTTTAAGCGTCTGACCTGCATAGATAAGGTTTGGATTAGCTAGACCATTAAGACTAGCAATTGATTGGTAGCTTGTGCCGTAGCGACTTGCAATTGCTGACAAGTTATCACCAACACGCACTGTATAGTAAACTGAACCAGTGCTTGCTGAACCGTTGACACGCAAGACTTGCCCAACGTAGATAAGGTTAGGATTTGAAATACCATTCAAGCTTGCTAGTGTTTGGTAGCTTGTTCCAAATTTGGCAGCAATGCTAGAAAGCGTGTTACCAGAACGTACTGTGTATGTATTAGTTGCTGGGCTTTGAATTGGCGCAGATGAAACTGAAATAATTTCAACGTCTGATTTATTAATCCATGAGTTAATACCTGCTAACAATACACGATTGCCAGACACTTGTGCTACGTCATATGTACGACCTTTAACCCAACTTGGAATAGCTTCACCAGTCGCCCAAACGTTAGCGCCGAATTTCACTTTTACTTGGTTTCCAACAGCAATATCTGACTTAGGTGTGCTGTCTGCTTGTTGACCTTGACTAATAGCTGGTGTTTCAGTTTCTGGCTTGTTGTTCTTAGTGTAACCATTGTCCGTGATCCCAGTTAAATCAATGTTACCGTCAAGGCCGCCAGCAATGTAAGTTGATGTGAATTGGTAAATCGCAACTCCATCCATACTTGGGAACACATTATAATTTGGCGTTGGCGTTACATTGTAATCTGGATAAGCAGCCATCCATAAGCTGTTCGGAAACTCCCGAATAATTTGGTCAACATACACGTTGGCTAACGTGTAAGGTTTGTAACTATAGTACATAGGTGTATATCCTGCCGCCTTAATCATTCGCATACCATGCAAGATTGCGTTTGTATTCGCTTGTTTGTCGGCGCTAGCGCCACTCTCGTAGTCAAGCGCTACAATTGAGCCTTTAGGTGTTTGAACTTGTGGCAAGAATGTATTTAATACTTGTTCACCAAGACTTGCGTTTCCGCCGACTTGATACCAGATGTAAGTGTGAGCACGTTTGCCTTGAGCAATTGCTGATGCAACTTGCGTTTCATACGTCGCTTGACCATACATACCACCACCGTTCACGCCACCGATTTGACAGATTGCGAACTTGTCGTGACCATAGCCGAAAATGCCATGAGCGCCTTGATAGCGTGACCAGTCAACGCCTTGGTCACCAACTGCAGCATAAGCCGTGGACTGCAATAGTAAGCTAGCGCTCAAAATCATTCCTGTTAAAAAATGTTTAATTTTCATTGACATCTTCCTCCTTCAAGTCAGACAAATTTGTCAAAACACAAACGAGACCAGACAAAAGAGCGGTTGAAACAACCACTCTCCAGTCGACCTGTGAAATTAATGTACTAGCACCGATGACGCCAACTGCTGATTGCGCCATAGTTTTTAAAACTTTGATTCCCAATTTTTCAAAATAATTTTTCATTTCTCAACCTCGCTTTCCAAGCGTGCGATGCGTTCATCAATATACTTACTGTGTTCTTCCAACTTAAAAGTTCGTTCGATTACATTATTATGCTTATCGACACGCTTTTTCAACTCATTGATTTGATAGTTGGTCAGCTTAGTGCTTGTGATGATGCCTCCAAACGTGCCGACCAGACTAGCAATCAATGAAAATATTCCTGTTAAAAATTCAAAGTGCATAATCTCCTCTCACTTCCTAAGCCTTATTCAGTGGGCTTTTCGTCTTGCAAACCCGCATGAGAAAGGTCAAGCAATTCTTGTACTTGTTTACGGAAGCGTTTTGGCACAGCTTCAATAGTAATCCAGCCTAATTCAATTTGCATTGCAAAATAATTAATCATCATTGTTTTTCCTCCTATGATTTTATTTTTAATTTTCTTTAGTAGTCTCATCTGTAACACCGTCAGTAGTTTCTTCATCAGGATACACTACGCCAATCAATTCATTAAGTGTAGCAGTCGTTAGTTGAGCTATTTTTTCAGATTTGTCAATGGCTGCCTGCATTTGGTCAATTGTTTCTTGGTACTCAACAGATTTTTCGTCAAACTTACTTGCCATCTCATCAACTTTCTGTACTGCTTCTGGCATAGCTTTATCAGCATATTCAGATTTGAAGTAAGCATCACGAGCTAATTCGATAAGTTCATTGTCAGCCTTGCCAGTTTGATCACCGATGACGCGTTCAGTAAACGTGCCGTAACTACCTGATAAAGTAGCTAGTGTGATTTCAGTGTGTGTGATTTTACCATCGTTATAAATTGGGTATTTTCCGACAACGTTCCATGCTCTCATTATTCATCACCCCCTTTCAATTCAGATGCTGTTTCAAGCTGAGATTCCAAATTTGCAATTGTTTCTCGAGCTTGTTCTAATTCCGCTTCTAAACCTGCAATTTGAAGCGATTTATTAGCAATTTCTAATGCTAGTTTTTGTTGAATTAATTCTTGAGTTTTATTCATTTTTTTCTCTCCTTTTATGTTCCAGAGATCTTATTAAGTTCAGATCGTATAGCATTTAACGCTTGCGATGATGTTCCACCATTAAGAATGTGACCGAAACAAGCTTTCAAAGTGTTAATAGTAGCACGCATCCAGTAGCCTGAACCATCACCGTTATCAAGTCGAACATCACCAACAACAATATCTGACTGTCTATAATTTATTCCATAAGGTTTTAAAACAATATTCCCTGAATATGAACTATCAGGAGCGTATGTTTCCATTTTCCACCCATGTGCACTTACACCAGTCGGCGAATCTGCACTGTATGTGTGTGTGAAATAAATAGTATCAGAGATTGCACGCAAAGAATCAGCGTGCTCGTTGACAGCTGGTATGGCACCTTTAATCGTTTCGATGACAAGACCAGAGAAACCACCTTTGTCCCACTTGCCATCATCAAGTGTAGTTTCGTTGCGGTCACCACCTAAGATGACTCGCGATAGAATGCGGCTAGTACCACTTACTGTAACTGGCGTATTTGAAAACTTGAGCCCCATTGTACTTGCTCCATTTTGAATGCGGAACACGCCAGTGTTATTGTTGTTATAAAACAATTTACCAGTATTAAGCTCGAAATTCGTTGAGCCATTCGTTGATTGTAACGTACCACCTTTAATAACATTCGCTGTAATACCACTCGATACAATTTTATCTGAACTGATAGATCCTGAGACAATCATGCTGCCTTTGACTTTTATTTTGTCAGAGAATAGATTGATAGCATTTTGATTAACAGAAAAATAAGAACCAATCGCATTAGCAACATCAGTCGTTGACTTGCCAGCCTTCATGACGATTCCGTCTGCGTTAATAGTCAAGCTAGAACTCTTAACTGTTGAATTATCCAACGAAGATACGCTGGCTTTGATTGCGTCAGTTGTCTGTTTGAATTCACTAGATAACGAGCTGATTTGTTCGGCTGTGTCTTCAGAGGCTGGTGAGTAATCAGACGGAATTGAACCAAGTTCGATTTTGATACCAGTAACCCAAGCCGTACCGCTTCTAACACCTTCTAGGTTAAAACGAATACTAGTTTTAAGTTGGTCATATGACTTGTTAGCTGAATAGTCGTATGTGTACGTTATGCGCTTCCAGTCAGATGTTCCAGTAAACCCCTCTAATGTTAGATAGTTAGCACTCGAAGTTGCACCTGTAGAACTGTTTTTGTAATACAACGAGTGTTTAAAACAGTTAAAAACATTCCAGCTGTTCGCACCTTGAACGACATTCTCGTATTTCACCCAAGCGCTAAAAGTAACTTTTTGATACAGTCTAGAGCTGAAATCTGGCTCAATATTAAACTCTATCTTCTGATTGTTCGATATGCGATAGCACTTCTTCTGTCCTGTAACGTGGCTGTCTGGTAGCGTTTCTTCTACAAACCCACCAGTTGCTTTTGATTGAATCCAAAGGTTTCGACCACCGACGCTTGTTGGAATCTTCCCTTCCACACTTGTAATCTTACTACTCAACTCATTAGCTTTAGCAATAATGTTGTTTTCAGCAGTTGTTACACGACCACTTAACGTATTGAAGTCAGATTGCGAAACCTTGGCTTGCAAGCCAGTATTCAATGCGCTGATTTGAGACGTGTGTGTAGTGATTGTTTGTGCGTTACTGTTAGCTTTATTAGTAGCTGTGTTGATACCAGATTGCAATTCGTTTTTGGCGCTATTAAGCTCTGTTTTCGTAGCAAGCAAGGTCATGCCGTCTGCTGTTTGTTTGATTTCAGACTTAACTTGTGTGATAACATCGTCGTAATCCTGTGGCGATGGACTCCAATCGCTTGGCAGATTACCAATTGTAAGTTTCGGCTTATAAAACGCTAAGTAAGTACCTGTTGTTCGAAACAACAAAATATTATGTAAGCCATACCAGTCAAACGCTCTAAGTGCTTTATTTTCTAAATTCCACGTATACGTTGACCATACTTGATAGCTGTGTTCTCCAACCTTTTTGATGTAAGCTTTTTGCTGATTATGACCACTACTTGTAAACCAAGAACATTGTGCTTGCCCATTTGGATTAAATGTCGCATCTGTGTCAATCATGATTGATTGTGTGTAAGTCGTCCCTTTTATTGGTATAAAATCAAAAAACTTATTCTCTTTGGGTAGAATCTCACTTCCGATATCTCGTCTAACACCAGGGGCTGAAAAATCTAAAATGGATTGTTTCTTAGTTTCGTTCCAAGTTGTATTTGTGATACCGTAACCCATAACGAAAGATGATCCAGTACCTTTAACAAGGTTAACCGTGTCAACACTTGTCGGGATCTTACCCTCAACCGCAGACACTGCACTGGTAATCTGTCCAGGCACTGCTTCGACTTTCGTCTTCAAACTACTAATATTACCATTCGCTGTTTGCATACTGCTTTGCAAGTTGGCTACAGCTCTATCATTGCTAGCTTGATAGTTAGCAAGATTAGTTTTAGTCGTATCGGCAGTTACTGTAGTTGCAGCTAAATCAGCCTTAACACCATTCAAACCAGTTTCTAAAGTAGCCGTTTTTTTGCTAGCACCGTCAGCTGTCGTCTTAACTTGTGACAACGTTGTCTTCGTGCTCGTTAAGTCATCTTCGACTACTTTAGTTCGTGCAGTAACGCTAGTAATATTCTCCGTATTACTATCTACCGTTTTGCTTAATTCGCTAACAGTCGTCTTCGTACCGTTTGCGGTTTCTTCAACTGATGAGACACGCTTGGTTAGTTCAGACTGTGCGTTGGCTTGTGCTTGTAACTGTTGAGCTTGATTGGTTAAATCTTGTTTCGCTTGAGACAAATCGTCAGCCACAGTAGTGAGTTCTTGCTTAGCGTCTTCAACTGCGGCAAGTGAATCGTCTCGTACTGTTTCAAGTTTTTCTAGCAACTCTTGTTTAGTTTTGTCAATCTCTGCTGTAGCGTCAGCGTCTTTGGCAATGTAACTTATTTGATAGCTCGTAGTAGATTCACCGTTGGTATATATTAACACGGTTCGTGTCCACAAATACATACCCTTAACTAAAGTAGGCACGCTGCTAGACCATGTCGCTGGCTCGGTGGTGTCAGACACACTGAGACCGTACGTGACAACAGTATTCGCAATGCCGTTCCCCGTGTCACCCTTGTCACCTTTAGGTCCTTCGTCACCTTGTGGACCTTGAGGTCCTTGAGCTCCATCGTTGATATTGGTAAGCGTGATTTCAGTCGTGGCTACTTTGTTGCCGCCAACAAAAGCATCAACAGTTAGTACCGCGGTATCAGTGATATCCCTCGCTTGAATACGATACTGCATACCGTCTGTGACTATGCTATTAAGTGTCCAGTGCCATGTGACATCTTTCGTCCAAGGAAGATTTCCTTTGTAAAGCGATGGCTTCACAATCGTTTCGCCTTCATTATTTTTAAAGGTAACTCCGCCCGTTGTTGCTAACTCAATTCGATAAGACAGCCTACTTTCGATCACTTGCTCAATACGCGTTTGTAGAGCAGATGATGGCTTGTTGTCGATTTTCCGATAGTTTGTGAAAACAAACGAATTATTAGCTGGATTATCAAAACTGATAATCATTTCCGAAACGCGAGCTTCGAGCGCTAGACCACCCACGAAGTTTTTATCAATGATCCGAATGGTGTCGCCAAGCTTTAAATCAGTATACTGACTAACGAAACCAGATTGTACGCTTGCTGTGTAAGTTACTAGCGGATAAGCGTATTGTTTTAGTGTGCGTAGTGCATAAGCTTTCAAATCATTGACATTCTCGTATTCAGTCTGAAAATCCTTTCGAATCCAGTTATCTTGTCCGTCAGGCCTCATAGTAGCTGGGTAGCGCTGCATTGAAAGTGGTGCATATACGAAGATATCACCTTTTCTACTATAGAACTCTTCAACGCCGTCAGCATTTTTTTCGGAAAACTCAACGTTAGCTAAGTTCACGCCATCTTTCCCATCGAAAACGCCAGCGTTAAACATCTGTGTCTTATCGCTAGTGACTTGCACACCCTTAAGACCGTTCGAATAATATAGAACGACGTCTTTACGGTCTGTGCCGATGTGGTTTTCCTGATAGATGTTGATGACGATGCGCTTGTATGTGCCGTCACGATTCAATTCGACTTTGAATTCAAATTCTGCTTCAAATTTCGACATTAGCGATTGCAAACGATTCATTTTTGTTTCTTGAGAATCAAATGTTAATGTACGTTTACGGTCTGAAATCTCGTTGATTCCGATTTCAACAGCTGCGAACGACAATAAGTCCATATGGTTCAAATACCACTCAATCGTCTGTGCACTTTCACTGCTGAACGGGTTAGCGTATTCCAGCGCATACTCGAGATTGGTATTATTACATGTCAGCTGGATATTAAAATCATCTTCTTGAAGTGTAGCAATGTAAAACACTTGATAAGAGCCATTCACATAAAATGACACGAAGCACTCATCATTGATAAGCTTAAGATCTTCATGTAGTTCCCCGTTTGAGAATTTTGGGATTGTGAAGTCGAATGTGCTTGTAGCTTGGTCAAGATAAGAATGCCACGAACTGTTTGTGTATGACATCATATCTGGAATATCATTGTTTAAAGCAACAATCTTTTTCATTTTGTTATCATGAATCCAAATCTGCATATTTAAACGCTCCTTTCGTACCAAGTTACCTCTATATCTGGGGCTTTTGCAATCCAACTTGAAAAATAAATGTCAATTTCATTCGCTCCAGGATCGAGGCCAAACGGCTCAGCTAAGTAAGACAAACCATCCATAGTCGGAAGATTGTCAAGATAGGTCTTACCTTTTGACATATCAACCTCCAGCACCGAGCCAGCACGATAGCGGTTTGGGACGTCTTGCCAACCTGGAACGAAGTCTTTTCGGTAAAGAATCTGATCAAGATACATATGTGTCACTTGCTGAGTTGTGCCGATATCACCAAAGAACACATGAATCTTAGCTGATTTGCGCCCTTTAATCTCTGGCACTCGGATTTTTGGATACCCGCCAAACCAGTAAACTTGGATTTCATCATCTCGGCGCATCAAATCCGACCAACCGCGTGTGGCATTAAATGGGTTTTCGTTATCTGCGTGCGTCCCTAAAAACGTCCAGTGAAGTGGTATACGATAGCCACCGTTACCATCTGAAACTAGAAAGTTGTATTCGCAACCAAGCCCGTTAGCACGTTTAAATGTTTCGACGCCATATAGGAACTTGTCGTTCGTATCTGATACACAAATTTTCATAAAGCCATATTGGTTAGATAAGCCTAGCCAGAAAATCTGTTGCCACCAAATGTACTCGTTCAGTGCTCCAGTTTCGCCATTGGTATCGGATGGAATTGTCCATGTTAGTGATGCGCCTTTGTTAGTTTGAGTGCCGATCCCTCTGTCATGCAGAGCCAGGTGGGGACGCCCCCAAGCTTCATCAAGGAACAGCTCACCATTGATATCTTGGTTTGTGGTGTTCAAAATAGCAACGTTCTTAGTGCCGTCTTGGAAAGCTTTGGTGATTTTGCCATTGGTGTAGTCAAGCAAGACTTCTGAGTTTTTAACGCTCTTGCCATCTGCTTCTTCTGGATTACCGATTTCATAGTTTTCCGTCTGACTTTTAACAATCCCAATCCAACCGTTATCGGAATTATGTTTGATTTTAAACTTCGGATAAGCTACCGCTGAACCAAGGTTATTAAGATTGATCTTGTAATGATCGTTAGTCACTTTAGTGATCGTGCCGTACTTACTAGTGCTGCTGGTATCCACTAAACACTTTGTTTGACCTTCAGAGTATGACTTAGGAACATCAAAGGTAACTGTGATTGTAGCGGTTGCTGGCGATGTGCTGTTATCAACCGCTAGCGCAGGTTGGCCACTTGCGATTGCTTCCCAAACCTTATCAGGTTCATCGCTGAAAGAAAGCTTTTTAGGCTCGGTTACATTCAGGAATTTGCCGATTAAACCAGCTGCTTCATTGAAAAATCCTTGATTCCCGACAAGCTTAATTGAAGTTGAAATCTGTTTAACCGATAGCGTGCTATAAAGGAACTGCTGCCCGTATCTGTGCATCCCTTGATCTTGATAGTTGTTGTTGAAGTTGGCTGCAACATTGCGGTTCGCATCTGTTACGACAGCTCTACCAGTGCTGCTTAGCTCGTTTAGAGCTTTTATCCAGTCTACTTCGTTGTATTTAATAGAAATACCTGTCAAAAAACGTCCTCCTTTCTAGATGATGCTTCCGCCATTTAAAAGCGTTTGGCGTCGTTCGTAAGAGTTTGTAGCTTCGTGCATGTACGGCGCTAAGCCATTTGAAACACTTCGGCCATCAATGATGTTGTGGTTTACGATTGGTCTATCGCCTTTAGAGACGAGCTGTGATAGCAAGCCGATTACCGTGTCAAACTTAGCTTCCAGCTTCGCAATTGATGTATCGTTAGCACTTTGGCTGCGGTCATCTGGCGCTTCACCAGCAAATCTAGCAACCGCTTCAGAAAGCAACTGCCAAGCTCTGCCTCTTTTTGCAACATCAGTCGGAATAACGTATTCTGGCTTATTCTCTTCAGCTAACTCATAAATGCCGTGGTTAGAAACTAATCCGCCGTTCCTATAACCGTGACCGTGACCGATGACAGAAAGCATATTGCTGCCATAGCGGGATTTCGCATAAGCAATACCAGCTAAAAGGTTATCGTAGCCATTGAAGATGTCCCCATGACCCGGAAATTTAAAAGCATTGAAAGTCCTAGATGTGGTCTGAACCAAACCTTTTGCAAGGTCGCCAGTCAAAGTATTGATATCAGTATATCCACCTTGTACCGCTTTAGGATTACCACCAGACTCACTTTGGATTTGGCGCAACCAAGCATTTGTATATGCTTCATTGTCAGGCAAACCGTTAGCTCTCAAAGCTTTTTTAACGAGGCTCGCCCAACGACTAACCTCACCACCTGCTGGGTTGTCTTGAGGTCCTCCTCCGTCACCGTTTAATGGCGCAAGCATTTTAGCAATCCAGTCAAACATGCCGCCAACTTGATTCTTGATAAGTTTGCGAAGTGGTGAATTTTCTTCTTTGGCTTTATCTGCAACGTGTACCCCAAAATCAAGGAAAGTATCAACCATTGAAATTGGACGTCCAGAAAAGGCGTGGTAAGCGTGACTACCTGCATAGTTGTATTCTTCACCTGAGAACATATCGCCAGAAACACCAGAAACCGTTGAAACGTGGTTTTGACCGTTCTTAGCATAAACCGCAACCATACCTGGTCGTGGTGTGCTACTGCGTGGAACTCGTGCATTAAGCCACATGTTACCATTACCAAGATGGCTAAATAAGCTTGGGTTAACACCTTGATTGCTCAATCGAGATGCAACGAATGACACACATTCTTTGAAGAAATAGCCCCATGGATCAGCACCGCTGTCGGCTGCTCTATCTTTAAATTGGTAATCGTCACCAATAGCGCCAGCTTGCACTTCTGGTGAAGCTTTCTCGTTCGCCATGTTCCAAAGCTCTTTCCACCAGTTCTTAGCATTCTCAACCGGTTTCTTGTAAAGTGCATTACCTAAATGTTTAAACATGCCGTCTAAGTTGTCTGATTTTGGATTGAATTTCTTAGCCAGCGTATCAATTGGATGTGCCACAG